>WBZP01000646.1_pt1 | contig 46507 bp, 38 predicted proteins | sample 5204301 | NCBI WGS metagenome assembly WBZP01 (sample SAMN12412401, study PRJNA552823) | activated sludge metagenome | isolation source: activated sludge from nitrification reactor of wastewater treatment plant... | place: USA: Pennsylvania | collected 2017
AACCCTCCCGTTCTGGTCGCGGACCGGGAATACTCTGGAGTAACACGATGAAATTCGAACTCAACGCGCAAGCGCGCACGCTGCAGGGATCGGGTGCGAGCCGCCGCCTGCGTCGCGCTGGCAAGGTGCCTGGCATCATCTATGGCGGTACGGCTGCCCCGCAGGCGATCGAACTCGATCACAACGACCTCTTGCTGGAGATGAAGAAAGAGGCGTTCCACGCCTCGATCCTGGTTATCTCCGTCGACGGCAAGAAGCAGCAAGCCCTGCTGCGTGACACCCAGATGCACGCGTACAAGCCGAAGATCCTGCATGTCGATTTCCAGCGTGTGAGCGCTACCGAAGCACTGCACCTCATGGTGCCGCTGCACTTCATCAACGAAGAAACCGCGCCGGGCGTCAAGCTTTCGGGCGGCATGGTCAACCACGTGCTGACCGAAGTCGATGTCCAGTGCCTGCCCAAGGACCTGCCCGAGTTCATCGAGGTCGATGTCGGCACTCTCGAAGTCGGCGAGAGCATTCACCTTTCCGACCTCAAGCTGCCGAAGGGCGTCAAGCTGACGCATGAGGACGACGATGCGCTCGTCGTCGGCATCGTAGCCAAGGGTGGCGGCGAAGAAGGCGAAGCGGCCGAAGGCGAAGCGGCCGCCTGACGGCTTCGCGTACCCCGCTGCAAATGGCCGCCGTAGGCAACATGCCCCCGGCGGCCATTTCATTTGGCAAGCAATGAACCCACCGCGCCTGATCGTCGGCCTCGGCAATCCCGGGCCGCAATACGAAACCACCCGGCACAACGCCGGCTTCTGGTTCGTCGACCATCTGGCCGACAAGCTGAAGGTTGCGCTCACGCCGCAGGCCCGCTTCTTCGGCAAGGTCGCGCGCGCCGGCGACCTCTGGCTGCTCGAACCGGCCACCTTCATGAACCGCTCCGGCCAATCGGTGGCGGCACTGGCCAATTTCTACAAGATTCCCGCGGGCGAGATCCTCGTCATCCATGACGATCTCGACCTGCCGCCCGGCGGCATACGTCTCAAGCAGGGCGGCGGCAACGGCGGCCACAACGGCCTCAGGGACATCCAGGCCCGGCTCGGCACGCCGGATTTCTGGCGCCTGCGCCTCGGCATCGGCCACCCGCGCACGCTGAATCTGGCGCAACAGGTCGTCGACTTCGTCCTGCACCCGCCGCGCAAGGAAGAACTGCCGGAAATCGAACACGCCCTCGCCCGCTGCCTGCTGGCCTGGCCACGAATTGCCGCCGGCGACTATGCCGGCGCTCAACAACAGTTGCACGGCAACGCCGTCTAAGGAAAACAAATGTCTTTGAAATGCGGCATCGTCGGTCTGCCCAACGTCGGCAAGTCCACCCTCTTCAACGCCCTGACCAAGGCCGGCATCGACGCCGCCAACTACCCGTTCTGCACCATCGAGCCGAACGTCGGCATCGTCGAGGTTCCCGATCCGCGTCTCGCCCAGCTGTCGGCCATCGTCAAGCCGCAGAAGATCCAGCCGGCGATCGTCGAATTCGTAGACATCGCCGGCCTGGTCGCCGGCGCCTCCAAGGGCGAAGGCCTGGGCAATCAGTTTCTCGCCAACATCCGCGAGACCGATGCCGTGGTACATGTCGTGCGCTGCTTCGCCGACGACAACGTCGTGCACGTTTCCGGCGGCGTCGATCCGATCCGTGACATCGAGGTCATCGACACCGAACTGGCTCTCGCCGACATGGCCACCGTCGAAAAGGCGCTCAACCGCTACCGCCGCCCGGCCAGCGCCGGCGACAAGGACGCCAAGATTCTCGTCGCCGTCCTCGAGAAATGCTTCGCGCAGCTCGATCAGGCCAGACCGGTGCGCGGCCTCGATCTGTCGAAGGAAGAATCGGCAAGCCTCAAGCCCTTCTGCCTGATCACCGCCAAGCCCGTTCTCTACGTCGCCAACGTCGCCGAGAACGGCTTCGACAACAATCCGCTGGTCGACGCGGTGCGTGCCCACGCCGCCGCCGAGAAGGCCGAGGTAGTCACCGTCTGCGCCGCCATCGAATCCGAGATCGCCGACCTCGACGACGAGGAAAAGCAGATGTTCCTCGCCGACCTCGGCCTCGAAGAACCCGGCCTCGACCGTCTGATCCACGCCGGCTACAAGCTGCTCGGCCTCGCCACCTATTTCACCGCCGGCGTCAAGGAAGTGCGCGCGTGGACCATCCACCAGGGCGACACCGCACCGCAGGCCGCCGGGGTGATCCACACCGACTTCGAACGCGGCTTCATCCGCGCCCAGACCATCGCCTTCGACGACTTCATCGCCTGCAAAGGCGAAGCCGGCGCCAAGGAAGCCGGCAAGATGCGCGCCGAGGGTAAGGAATACGTGGTCAAGGACGGCGACGTGCTCAACTTCCTGTTCAACGTCTGACGCAAGCGCTGATGCCGCAGGAACCGGCCGGACGGCAAAGGCCGTTCAGCCGGCATATACCCCGGCGTTCCGCTCCGGATAACTCTCATAGACATGCTCGAACACCGCCGAGCATTTCTGATGGTATAGCTCCGGCGTGTAGGCGCGGGGCAGGCCGTTGTCGAGGGTGTCTTCGATGGCCAGCTTCAATTGGGAGCGCGCGGTCGATTTCTGCCGCCAGTTCAGCACCAGCAAACCCTTGAGCCGACCCAGGAGTTCGCGCGCGACTTTCTTCACTTCCGCGCGCTCCTCGCCCGACAGCGCCGGCGCCGGCCGCGTCAGGATGTCGAAGATGACTAGCTCTTCCTCGCTCATGTTTTCCCGGACATGCCGTTGCTGTTCGTCGTTCAGGCTGTTGGAGAGCTTGACCAGTTCCGCGAACAGCTCCTCGATGCTGCGGCTGCCGGCGTTATAGCTTTCGATCAACGCCTCGAACTTCTCGGCGAAGTCGGCGCGGGTGCGGTTCAACCGGATCATCTTTTCCAGTTGGGCGCGGATGGCGGCCTTGAGCACTTCGAGATCGGTGTTCTTGTGCTTCGATTGCTTGAAGCGCTGCGCCAGCGCCGCGAAGTTGATCTTCGACAGGTCGAGCGCCGGCGGGCCGGATTGGCGGATTTCGTGGCCGGTGATGGATTCGTCGAGCAGGCCGTTGATCTGCCCCATCACCTGCGAAATGTCCGGCGGGTTCGGGTTCAGCTTGGCGCAGATCGCTTCGGCAAGCGTGCTCAGGCAGGCGACGCGGCCGGCGAATTCCAGCGCCGCCGGGTCGGGCTTCACGGCGCGGTAGAGCGTGCTGACCAGCCGCTCATGGGCAAAGAAGTCGCGGCGTAGCGGGTCGGGCGAAATCAGCGCATTCACGCCATCATCAATGCGCGACAGCCGCTCCATGCCACCCGCCGCCGTTGCCTCGATTTCGGCCAGCAGCACGCCATGCGCAGCGCAAAACGCGGTCGCATCGACCACCGCACGACGCAATTCCTCGACCAGTTGCTGCTTGTCCCTGACCGGGCTCTTGCCGTCCTTGCCGGCGCCGTAGATCGCCAGCGCCTTTTCCAGCGAGGCGAAGACGTTGGCGTAATCGACGATGACGCCGCTGTGCTTGCCGGGAAAGACGCGGTTGGCGCGGGCGATGGTCTGCATCAGCGTGTGGTTGCGCATCGGCTTGTCGAGGTAGATCGTCGAACAGCTCGGCGCGTCGAAACCGGTCAGCCACATGGCGCAGACGAAGACCAGACGCAGCGGATCGCCATCCTCCTTGAACTTCTCGTCCAGCCCCGGATTCGATTCATTCATGCGCTGGCGATGCGGCGCGATGTCGAGCCCCAGCGCCTGCATCTGGGCGATTTCGTTCTGCCCCGGCGAGACGATCAGCGCCATGTCGGTGCCGGTCAGCACGTCGAGCCGCGCTTTCAGATCGGCCCGGCGCGCGTCCCGCCGCGCCTGCTCGGGCGTCATCTCGCCGCCGCGGGGCTGATAGGCCAGCTCGCCCAATTCCTTTTGCACCTGCGCAGTTTCGATCGCCCAGTGTTTCTTCACCTTGTCGTGCATGCGTAGCGCGGTGGCCTTGTCGATCGACACCACCATCGCTTTTCCTACGAACCCGCGCCCGAGGAAATGGCGCACGATGTCGTGCGCCACGGTTTCCAGCCGGTCGTCGCGGGTGATCAGGTGGTATTGCCGCCCCAGCACCTTTTCCAGTTTGGCCTCCTGGTCGGCATCGAGGTCGGCGTCCTCGATCAGGCGGTAAATGTCTTCGTTCAGGTCGGGATTGACGAGCTGCAACTCCGGCGTGCGGTTCTCGTAGAACAGCGGCACCGTGGCGCCGTCCTCGATGGACTGCTGGAAGTCGTAGATCGAGACGTAGTCGCCGAACACTTCCTTGGTGCGCTCCTCGCCGGCGATCAGCGGCGTACCGGTAAAGGCGAGGAACATCGCCCTGGGCAGCGCGGCGCGCATGTTGAGCGCCAACGTGTCGTACTGGCTGCGGTGCGCCTCGTCGGTCAGTACGATGACGTCGGAACGGTCGCAGAGCAATTCCGGCGTCTGGAACTTGTGCACCAGCGTAAACAGGTAACGGTGGTTGCCGCGCAGCAGTTCGCGCAGATGGGCGCCGCTGGCGGCGTGGCAGGCGTCGCCCTCGGCCTCGCTCACCGCGCCGGTGGTCTTGAAGGTCTTGGCGATCTGCTCGTCGAGTTCGACGCGGTCGGTGACGACGACGAAAGTCCAGTTGCCGGCCAGCTTCCTCAGCACCTTCTGCGCGAAGAACACCATCGAAAAGCTCTTGCCGCTGCCCTGCGTCTGCCAGAACACCCCGCCGCGCCCGTGGCCCAGTTCGCGGGCTTCGAGCAGCGAGGCGATGGCGTTATTGACGCCGAGGAACTGGTGGTTCTGGCCGAGAATCTTGACCAGCCCCGCCTTGTGCTCGGAAAACAAGGTGAAGTTCTCGACTAGATCGAGCAGGCGGACGGGGTCGCAGGTGCCGCGCAGCATCACCTCCAGCGACACGCGGCGCGGCTCGTCCTCGCGCTCGATGCGCTTCCACTCGACCCAGCGTCCCCAGTCGGCGGTGAGCGAGCCGACGCGGCTGTCGGTGCCGTTGCTGGCGATGAGCAGCGCGTTGCTCCAGAACAGCGCCGGTATCTGCTGCCTGTAGTGGGTCAGATTTTCGTCGAAGGCGGCGCGCGCCGGCACACCCGGTTTCTTGAGTTCGATCACCACCCAGGGCAGACCATTGACGAAGCCGACCAGGTCGGGCCGGCAGGTGTAGAGCGGGCCGGTCACGGTCAACTGGCTGACGAGCAGGAAATCGTTGTTGGCCGGCGTTTCCCAATCGACCACGCGCAGACGCTCGGTCTTCTGGCCGCCGTGCTCGCGGTCGGGCACCGACACCGTGATGCCCTCCTTGAGCAGCCGGTAGACCTCGCGGTTGGCCGCCTCCAGGCTCATCGCCGAGCGGTCGCGGGTCAGCTCGTCGACCGCGTTGGCAATCGCCTCCGGCGGCAGCGTCGGGTTGAATTTGCCCAGCGCGGCGCGCAGGCGATCGACCAGCACCACCTCGCCTTTGGTTTCGCGGCCAAGCAAACCTCCTGCGCCGAAGGATTCTTCCAGCGCCGATACCGTCTGCCAGCCGAGCGTGGCAAATAGCCCGATGGCGGGCTGCTCGACGAGCTGGTCTTCGGAGTAGGCGTGGTGTGACATGCGGCCTTATTCCTAGGCTATGCCCAGAAGGGCACGTATTCCGCAAACTTCTTGGACTTGTTGTCGGGGTCTGCGGACTTTACCAGGCGTTTGTCGACCGCTTCCTGGATCAGGACCGAGACCATTGATCGTTGCTTCTCGGGCATCTTCAACCGTTCGCGGAGGGTCGTATTCGTCATTGTGCTACCCGAGTAGTGCTTGAGAACTGCGTGCTGGTAGCAAGCCTCCAGCCGTTCGCGGGCCGACATCTTGGCAAACGTTCTGGGCGCATGGAGCGTGACTTTGAAGTGATTGGTTCCGGCATCAAACTCGATTGGTGGCAAGCCATAAAGTTCGATCGCCAGGCCCGCCTTTAACAACCCGGAGCCGCGCTCCTCGCAGATCTTGTAACGACGGAAGGCCCGAGCAAGTTGTTCGTTCCGAGATTCAGGTTGAGTACCAATCAGTCTGTTGATCTGCTTTGAAGGTAGCAGGCCGCCGGGGTTCGACACCTCGATCCGGTCGTCGAAAATCTCTATCAACGGACCGGCGCCGGTCACCGAAAAGTCTTGGTGAATGAGTGCGTTAGCGATAATTTCGCGGAGCGCGATTTCCGGATAGACGGTTCGCTTCTTCCGCAAAGCCTGCTCAACGATCTCGCTTTGCGGCAGCAGCGACATCACGAATTGCAGAAGACCCTGAAAGCTGATCGCGTAACCTTTGGTTCCCTCCTGTTCCAGCTTGGTCGTCGCCTTGTTCACGCCATCGTATAGCACCACGCGCACCGCCTTGCGGCTAAGGTCCGGAAAGTCAGCCAGCTTGCGGCCTGCCGCAATGGCGCCAAGATTCTTGATATAGCCGCCGCCGGCCGGGTCGCGAACTATGAATCGTTCCGCAGCCATCCATGCCAGCATCTCCTCTGGTGCAGTTGCCAGGGGGCGCTCCAGCATCGCGAAAATCGGCTCGACGTTCAGGCTGGCGGCAAGCGTTGCATCGTTCAGCAACATTGAAGCGTGCAATTCCTCCCAACGCGGCGTGCGGCTATTCAGCATGAGCGTCCCGATTTCTTGCCGCGACGCCTTGCGCGTCGTACCCCCCGAGCGAATAAACGCCTCATCAAGACTCTTGCTGCGCAGGTGGACAGGCTTCACTGCGGATTCAGGTACATGAACCAACAGCAGCCGAACGCCATTGAACTCCTCCACCGCGTGGTCCAAAACGAGCGGAGGCTCAAGTCCTGCCCTGCCGAGATTGGCCAGTTGAATGACCGTTTTCTCGACCGCTTCTTCACCGATGCCAACAGGGGTGCCGCTGGCATCCACTCCGAATACCAGATGGCCGCCACCGGGCTGATTGGCAAGCGCCGACAAATGCTCCGTCAGCCGTTTCTTGTCCGGAGATAGCGCCGCTTTCCAGTCGAGCTCATTCAGCTCATGCCTTGGCGGCTCAAGGCTGGCAGTCAGCAAATTCAGCGCTTTGCTCACCCAATTTTTCATTCTGACGTTTTCCACTCAAATAAGAAGTATCGGCAAAACATACACTTGCGGCGTAGTGCCTGCAACGACTCAAACAAAGCCAGTGTTGGGGACAAGCGCCCGACCGCGTGCTGTTCGACGAGTTGGTCTTCGGAATAGGCGTGTGACATGGCTACTCGGTCACCCGCTCATACGCTTGTCGGACGACATGCATCGCGGCCGGAATCTGTGACGCATCCTTCAGCCAAAAGAGCACATCCCCCGACTCGCTGGCGTTGGTAATGAAAGCCCAATCGGACGCGTCACGGACAAGGCCCGAGGGATCATCTGTTTCATCAAAATCGATGTTCGCCAGCAAGAGGATGTACTTCGTTCGGGGCAGGATCTCCAGAAAGTGGTCGTAGACGCGGTAAACCACGCTCTTCGCTGTACAGAGTTCAAGCACGTCTTCTCCCAGCGCGAGGAGGTGCGGACGGATGGCATCAAACAGCGCACGGCCCTCGGGGTCAAAGCCGACCGTTTCAACGCTGTATTGAGCCGCAGTGGCCCGTCGCTCCTCCAGATCCGCCTGACGGACGGCATCCATATCGACCACCAACCCCGGCCAAACACCAACGGCCTGCTTTGCAAGCGCCTTGCCTCGGGTTTCGATCTCCGCCGCCGTCCATCGGGGTTGCTCGCGAATGAAGCGGTTAAGGCGCAGAGGGCTGTCGTTGAAGCCTTTGGCCATCGTTTTCTTTTCGCCAAACGAGCGGTCGCTGTATTCCGTGTTGTACCCGGTCAGCGTCAGGTTTCCCAAACGGTGCAGCCAGGTTTCCTGAACCGTCTTCCAGTCGTCCCCGAGCATCTCACGCCATGCCGGCAACAGGTTTTCGTTCTGCGGAAGCACGTGCTCGATGGTGAAACTACTGGTATCAATCTTCTCCTTGCTGTCGTTTTCAAGGCGGTCGAGCAGATAGGCACAGGTTCGCATCGCATAAACATCGCGTGTTTCCAGGGCGTCGCGGAATTCGGTGTCGGAGGGGAATCGGCGCTTCTTGCCACCACGATACAAGGCCACTTTGAGACTCAAGAGCGGCGCATTGTCGCGAATTCTGTAAGCTAGGCTGGCGAAGATCTGGTAGAGGCTGCGGGTCTGCATGTCGCATGCCGAACGCCGGAAGATGTAGCTTTCAAGCAATTCGATGGCCTCCCCGAAAGCGCGGCTGTCGAAATTCCCTGTGCGCTCATGGCAGTCGTAAAGACGCAACATCAGTGGCGAGGCGACTTCAACCAGATTGCGCAAACGATGCGCGGCCTTAGCGAATACCGGGTCTGACTCCCTGCTGAGGCTGAATCGTACGTAGTAAGTCGCATAGCGCTGCAATTCGCTCAGGACATCCTTCACCGATTTGTGGGCGGTTTCTGCGTGGAAGTATTCGCGGAAGTGATGGTAGATAGCATCGGCGCGGAACTGTTTGCTTGGCTTGAGTTTGAGGACAAGGAAGTCCCGGCAGAACTTGTCGAACTCGCTGCGGTACCGGTTGCCGAACGCGACCTCTATCGGGTGCCAATAGTCCTCGTAGAAACGGATTTGCAGTTCGTCATCAAGGCGCATCAGGACGAAGTTGCGGATCAGGTCGGCCTGCGTCAGGTCCAGACCGGTCGAGTTGAGGCTCTCGAAGATCATCTGCGGGTCGTCATGCCCGCGCGTCAGGCTGACATCCACGATGACGAGCTTGGCGATGCCGGCGTTGACCTGACCCACATCAGCATTGGCCAGACAATCACGGAAAAACTCGTAGTTTTCCCGCACAACCTCGGCGGAATCGCCGGCCAAACTTTGGCCCGACATCAGTGCAGTCAATGCATCGTTGTCGGCACGCCTTAGCATGAGCTTGCTCTTGCGGTCGCCTTTGCCGTGGCGGTTGCGCAGAAAGCGATCTTCGACCTCTTCGGCGGACGGCAAGGCTTCGTCGTCGCAGGGATGGGACTGCAAGCGGTGACGCAGGGCTGTGAGCAGCAGCGTGACAGTCGTCAGTCGTTGTTGCCCGTCGATCACCAGCCAGCGCGGGATGGCGGCCTGATTGTCTTCGGCAGCAATGTAGACGACCGAACCCAGAAAATGCGCCTTTGCATTGGGATCGGCACCCACACGCAGGATGTCGCTCCACAGTTGCTGGCAGTGCTTGGTACCCCAGGAGTAGTCGCGCTGGAAAATTGGCACGATGAACTGCTTGGCGCCATCGAGCAGCTGGGTGAGCGGGAGGTCTTGTGCGTTCATGCGGCAACGGGTTCGCTAAGGTTGGAAACGTCGGACTGCCCGGAGAGCAGGCGCGGCAGTAGCAGGTCGCGGGTGCGGCGGAGGTTGTCGATCTTGGCTGCCAAGCGCATCGTCAGGCCGAAGATAGGTGCAACCTGTGACGTAAACGCATTCAGGACTTCCTCAGGCGCTCGAAGGGCTTCAAGCTGCGCTAAGTCCTTAGGATAGACATGGGGTTGTGCAGACCCTCTTTGCAGATGTGTGATGGCTGATCGCAGATGATCCAGCCATAAGTAGTAGTAGAAGACGAACGGAGTGGCCGACGAATCAATATAGGAGCAGTCGGACGCCCAAACATCGACGTAGTAGAGATTCACAAATCCTGCATTCGCACCGGATGCGCTTATCGTAGTGACAGGGCTTTGAGTATTCGGGGCGTCGTGGAAATAGGCTGGCGCGATTCCGCCTGCGACAACCGGAACGTGTCCATCTCGGATCGTGTCCTTGGTGATGTTCTTCCCTTTCCTGATCTCTACCAAGCGACCCAAGGTAGTGGCCTCCCACCCCTGCGGAATTTCGCCGAGGGGGGACGCGACGCGGGAGTGGTGTTCGTGGCCGGGGAAGCGGAAGTGGACGAACCACTCGCGGTAGAGGGCGCGGGCCATCGATTCCAGAATCTTGATGCGCCGCTGGCTGTTCTCGATGAGTTCGTCGTAGGCCGACAGGATGCCAGCGATGCGTTGCTGGACGGGGAGCGGGGGAACTGAAATCGGTAGCGATAGCAGACGGTCAGTTTGAATGCGCGTTGTTCCGTGCCCAGCCTCATCCACACGACCAAGAATTTCATAAGTATTGGCACGGAGCCACTGAAACAAGAACTCGTTGTCGATGAAGGGGGCGGGTTTCGCAGCCTTCAAGTCCTGGTTGAATGCGACTGGCCGCTTAGTCATCGCAACGGGGAACTCGCGGGCCAGAATCATGCCTCGAACGACAAAGAGTATTGTGTTCGCAGGAACAAGCCTCGTGCCATTTTGGGCGCCAAGTGGCGTCAGGTGGTCTTGGGCATCATGGATAAGCTCGGTCTTCATATCCTTGCAAGAAACCCAAGGAATATCGCCGCCCCAGAAATCGTTTCTGGCCTTTGATGGTGTTCCGCCCGACATCAACGTCAGGCATTCGCCCAGATGATGCTGTTGCCATTGCACCATCTTCACGCCCCCAAAATCCCCGCCACATTCGCGGCGATGGTCTGCTCCAGTTCCCGCGCCTGGGCGTTCAGCGATTCCAGTTCCTCGTTCAGGGTTTCGAGCTGTTCCTTGAAGTCCTCATCGCTGACCTCCTCGCCCGGCGCGACTCCGACGTAGCGGCCGGGGTTGAGCGACCAGCCCTGGGCTGCGATCTCGGCCAGCGTCGCCGCCTTGCACAGGCCGGGGATATCGCGGTAGACCGGCGGGGAAGCGAAGATTTCGCCGAGTTTGGCCGCGGCCTCGTCGCCACCAAGAGTGAAGTCGGGTGCTTCGCCGCGATAGAGGCGGACGAGGTTGGCGATGAAGCCGGTCTGCGCCGGGGTCCAGTCGCGGTGGGCGCGATCGACCTGGCGGTAGATGTGGCGGGCGTCGATGAAGAGCACGCTGTCGGCGCGCTTCGTTTTCGCCTTGCCCTTGTCGAGGAACCACAGCGTGCACGGCAGCGTGACGGTGTAGAACATGTTGGGGCCGACGGCGACCATGACATCGACCGCCCGCGCTTCGATCAGCTTCTGCCGCAGTTCCTGTTGGGACGAGCGCGCGTCGGAGGCCGAGTTGGCCATGACGAAGCCGGCGCGGCCGCTGGCGTTGAGCGCCGAGTAGAAGAGCTGGATCCACAGGTAGTTGGCGTTGTCGGTACGCGGCAGGCCGAAGGGGAAACGGCGACCAGGGCCGACCATGTCCTTGAGCCGTTCCTTGTCCACCGCATTGACGTTGAAAGGCGGATTGGCGAGGACGAAGTCGAAAGATCCGGTGGCGCTGTGCGGGTCGTCGTAGTAGCTGTTGACATTGCCGCCGTGTTTGATGTCGCCTTCCAGCCCATGCACGGCGAGGTTGAGGCGGCACAGGCGGCCGGTTTCGTCGGTCTTTTCGACGCCGCAGATGGCGAGTTCGGCGGCGGGGTTCTTCTGGTGCTCGGCGACGAAGCGCGCCGACTGCACGAACATGCCGCCGGAGCCGCAGGCCGGGTCGAGGATGCGGCCGTGGAAGGGTTCGATGATCTCGGCCAGCAGCTTGACGATGCTCGACGGCGTGTAGAACTCGCCGCCGCCCTGGCCCTCGGTCATGGCGAAGGCGCCGAGGAAGTATTCGTAGATGCGGCCGAAGGCGTCGTAGTCGAGCGTGGCCGGAATCTCGGAGACCTTCTTGAGCAACTCCTTGAGCAGGGTGCTGGTGAACAGGTTGTAGGTCTTGGGCAGCACGCCGCCAAGCTGCGGGTTGTGCTTCTCGATCTCGCGCATCGCGGCGTTGACCCTGGCGCCGATGTCGGCCACCTCGGGCAGGGTCAGCAGATAGTCGAAGCGCGCCTCGGGGGCGAGGTAGAGGATGCCTTCGGCGTGGTAGGCGGCGGGTTCATCGACGCGGCTGCCGCGCCTTGATGACGCGCTGGCACCTTCGAGCTTGCTGCGCTGGATGGCGAAGCGAACTTCGGCAAAGCGCAGGAAGATCAGGCCGAGGATGGGGCCGGAGTATTCCTGCGCCTTGAGGCCGGAATTGGCGCGGAACTGGTCGGCGGCATCCCACAGGCGCTTTTCGAGCGAGGTGGCGGCGGCGTCTTTTTCGGAGGGGGCGATCCAGAGCATGGGAATGATGATCCAGGGACAATCCGACATTGTCCGACAAACCCCACTCGGGAACCAAAGAGTCGTGCAAACGCGGCAGTAGCCCGACCCGGCAATGTGCCCGCACGAACTGCCAAGGAAGCGCCGATTCATCCGGGGTTCGTCCCGGCCCGAGGCCACGTCGTTCCTGCGCATGCCGGGATCTCGGAAGATCAACAAGCGGGACCACGGCCGGCGCCGGGGTGACGTACGGATCAGCGTTTCCGCAAAAGCCGCCCGCGGTCCCGGCAGAAACGGTGTCGGTTACCGCGAACCCCGCCCGGCAAGTAAAATGGAGGCTTTCGCGCTCCCCACTTATCCGCCATGACCCAGCAACTGCTCACCCCCGTCCGCCTCGGCGCCCTCGAACTCAAGAACCGCGTCGTCATGGCGCCGCTGACGCGCTGCCGCACCGACAACCCCGGCTACGTGCCGACGGAGATGATGGCGCGCTATTACGCGCAGCGCGCCGGTGCCGGGCTGATCGTTTCCGAGGGCACCATCGTTTCGCCGCAGGCGCGCGGCTATCCCTTCACGCCGGGCATCTGGTCGGCCGAGCAGGTCGCCGGCTGGCGACTGGTCACCGACGCCGTGCACGCTGCCGGCGGGCTGATCGTCTGCCAGCTCTGGCACTGCGGCCGCCTGTCGCTGCCCGAGTTCCACGACGGTCAGCCACCGGTGGCACCTTCCGCGGTCAACCCGCTGTGGAAGATGTTTTCGACGACCGGCAATCCGGAAACGGTGACACCGCACGCGCTGACCCGCGACGAGATCAAGGCCATCGTCGGCGATTTCCGCAATGCCGCCGCCAACGCCATGGCCGCCGGTTTCGACGGGATCGAGATCCATTCGTCCAACGGCTACCTGTTTCACCAGTTCTTCTCGCGCCAGGCGAATCAGCGCGATGACGAATACGGCGGCAGTCATGAAAACCGGGCGCGCTTCTTCTTTGAAGTGCTCGACGCCGTCGGCGAGGCCATGCCCTTCGACCGCGTCGGCTTCCGCCTGAACCCGATGATGAACCGCTTCCACGGCGTCAGCGTCGATGAGGACACGGTGCCGATGTGGGAGTACATCGTCCGGCGCGCCAACGGCTATGGCCTCGCCTTCCTGCACCTGACCGAGCCCTTCCTGCCGCACCAACTCGACGATGCGCCGCACGGCCTGGCCGACGTCGGCGCGCACTTCCGCCCCCTGGCGACGATGCCGATCATTGCCAATGGCGGCTTCGACCGGATTTCCGGCGAAGCGCGGCTGGCGGCCGGCCTCTGCGACGCGGTGGCCTACGGTAGAGCGTGGATCGCCAATCCCGACCTCGTCGAACGTTTCGCCCGCCAGGCGCCGCTCAACGAACCCGACATGGCGACCTTCTACCAGGGCGGCGAGAAGGGCTATCTCGACTATCCGGCGCTCGCCGCATGAGACGCCTGCGCGCGCTGCTGACGCTGGCCGTTCTGGCGCTGCCGGCGCTGGCCGACGGCCTGCCGCCGTCGGTGCTGGCGGCGCTCAAGGCGGCGCAGATTCCGGCAGGCAACGTCGCCGTCGTCGTCCAGCCGGTCGATGCGCGGGCGCCGCTGGTCGCGCACAATGGCCAGAAGGCGATGAACCCGGCGTCGGTGATGAAGCTGGTCACCACCTACGCGGCGCTCGACCTGCTCGGCCCGGCATGGACGTGGAAGACGACGGCGCTGGCCGATGCCGTTGCGACCATAGAAACAACTGCTGGCCCCAGGGTCGACGGCGTTTTGAGGGGCAATTTGTACCTCCGGGGCAGCGGCGACCCGCGCTTCGCCATCGAGCACCTGTCGTCGCTGCTGCGCCAGTTGCGCGTGCGCGGCATCCGGACGATCAACGGCGACATCGTCCTCGACCGCACCGTGTTCGACCTGCCTTCGCTCGACCCCGGCGCCTTCGACGACAAGCCGATGCGCCCTTACAACGTCGGTCCCAACGGACTGCTGATCAACTTCCAGTCGCTGCGTTTCACGCTGCTGCCCGGCGCCGGCCGCCCGCAGGTGCTGATGGAAACGCCGAGCGAAGGCCTGCGCCTGGACAACCAGTTGCGCGCCGGCGACGGTGGCTGCGGGAGCAACTGGAAGGACTTCATCGTCCTCCGCCTGATCCCCGAAAACAATGGCAATCGCCTGGAGTTTTCCGGCACCTACAGCGCCCAGTGCGGTGAAAAGGCGCTCAACCTGGCGCCGCTGCCGGCCGACGCACAGGCGGGCGGCCTGATCCGCGCGCTGTGGCAGGAACTCGGCGGCACGCTGACCGGCCAGGTGCGCGGCGGCACGACGCCCGCCGGCGCGCGACCGCTGGCCGAACATGAGTCGCCGGCACTGGCCGATGCCCTGCGCGACATCAACAAGTGGAGCAACAACGTGATGGCGCGCCAGGTCTTCCTGACGCTGGGCAACGCCAACGGGCCGGCCAGCGCCGAGCGTGCCCGCCAGCGCATCGCCGACTGGCTGAACGCTCGTGGCCTGGGCTTCCCCGAACTGGTGATCGACAACGGTTCGGGGCTGTCGCGCAGCGAGCGGATCAGCGCCGACAGCCTCAACCGCCTGCTGCTCGACGCCTGGCGCCACCCGGCGATGCCGGAATTCGTCTCGAGCATGCCGATCGTCGGCATCGACGGCACGATGAGGAAGCGCCTCAAGGAATCCGGCGCCAGCGGCCGCGCCCACATCAAGACCGGCACCCTCGACGGCGTCAAGACGGCGGCCGGTTATGCCCTCGACGCGCATGGCCGGCGCATGGCCGTCACCTTCTTCATCAACGATCCCCGGGCCGCGGCCGGTGGCCCGGCGATCGATGCACTCATCAACTGGGTGGCGCAGCGGCGAACCGGCGAGAAGGCGCCTGCCCTGGAGAATGAGTGAACGCTCGCCGCTTCCAGCCGGGCCGCTCGCCGCCGCCGGGCTGAACCGGCAGCACGTCTTCGACCTCGCCGAGCTGCCGGCGGAAATCACCGCCACGCTCGGCGCGACCGCCGGCTTCCGCCAGATGATCCTGCTCGGTCACGGCGGCAAGCGCCTGTGGGAATGCGTCCAGGCCGCGGGCGGCGCTGGCGGCGATCCGATCGACGACTACTGCGCGCGCGTCGTGGCGGACTGGTTCGCCGCCGAACTGCCCGGCCGCCGCTACCGCATCGTCTATCCCGGCAGCGCGCCGGTGCCCCTGCAACGGCTCGGGACGCTGGCCGGCTGGCACCACCCGACGCCGTTCATGGTCGGCATCGACGACGAATGGGGCACGTGGTGGGCTTATCGCGCCGTCGTTCTGGCGGATACCGATTTTGCGGCGATTTCCCCGGTCGACCCTGGGGCCAGCAGTTGTCTTTCTGGTCGTGACAACCCGTGCGCCGCCTGCCGCGAGCGCCCGTGCATCGCCGCCTGCCCCGCCGGAGCGCTGGTCGATGGTGCTTTCATGCTGCAACGCTGCCTGGCGTGGCGCCGCCAGACGGACTCAAGTTGCGCCTTCACCTGCCTTGCCCGCAGCGCCTGCCCGGTCGGCCAGGAGCATCGCTACGACGCGGCGCAGATGCGGCACAGCTGCGCCGCTTCCTTGCGCGTCATCGGCCGATGACTGACCGCTATCCGGGAACCTGGCCGACCGGGCGCACCCCGGCCAGCGCCACCCAGCCGCGGATGACGCGGTAGGCGACCCAGATGCCGAGGAGCGCGATGAGGATCCAGGCGATGGGGATGCCGATGAGGGTGATGATCAGCAGGCCGTAGATGACCAGCCACAGGAAGGTGAACCAGAAGGTGCGGATCTGCCAGCGGAAATGGCTTTCCAGCCAGGTGCCGTGGACGTCGCCACGCTTCAGGTAGTTGAGAAAGACGGCAATCAGCGACGGCAGGCCGAAGACGAAGCCACCGGCGACAGTCGCCGCCGAGGTGACACCGACGACAACGGCAACGGCATGCAGGCCGTAGATGATGTGGGTCAGTTGCACCAGCGACGGGCGGACGCCTTGCAGATCGACAGCAGGGACAGGTTCATTCATTGACATTCCTCCGCAAGATAATCTGGCAGCAACCGCGCTCGCGAGACGGCGGGAATTGGCGGTTTTTCGCAGTCGACCGCGATACCCCGTATGGTCATAGACCGAGGTCTCCCCACATCGCATCGACGCGCTTCTTTATATCGGGATCCATGACGATTGGCCGTCCCCATTCGCGGGTCGTTTCGCCCGGCCACTTGTTGGTCGCATCCAGGCCCATTTTGGAACCGAGGCCGGCCACCGGGCTGGCGAAATCGAGATAGTCGATCGGCGTGTTGTCGACCAGTGTCGTGTCGCGGCTGGCATCCATGCGTGTAGTCATCGCCCAGATCACTTCCTTCCAGTCGCGGATGTCGATGTCGTCGTCCACGACAATGATGGTCTTGGTGTACATGAACTGGCGCAGAAAGCTCCAGATGCCGAACATGATGCGCTTGGCGTGGCCGGGGTACTGTTTCTTGATGCTGACGATGGCCATGCGGTACGAGCAGCCTTCCGGCGGCAGGTAGAAATCGACGATTTCCGGATACTGCTTCTGCAACAGCGGCACGAAGACCTCGTTGAGCGCGACGCCGAGCACGGCCGGCTCGTCCGGCGGCTTGCCGGTGTAGGTGCTGTGGTAGATCGGGTCGCGGCGCATCGTCATGCGCTCGATGGTGAAGACGGGGAATTCGGCCTGCTCGTTGTAGTAGCCGGTGTGGTCGCCATACGGGCCTTCCAAGGCCATTTCGCCGGGGTGGATGACGCCTTCGAGAACGATCTCGGCCGAGGCGGGCACTTGCAAAGCGGAGCCGATGCACTTGACCAACTCGGTCTTGCCGCCGCGCAGCAGGCCGGCAAACTGGTATTCCGACAGCGAATCGGGCACCGGCGTCACGGCGCCGAGAATGGTAGCCGGGTCACAGCCGAGCACGACGGCGACCCGAAATGGCTGACCGGGATTCGCCAGTTGATGATCGCGAAAATCCAGCGCGCCGCCGCGATGCGCCAGCCAGCGCATGATCACCTTGTTCGGCCCGAGCACCTGCTGGCGGTAGATGCCGAGGTTCTGTCGGGCCTTGTGCGGGCCTTTGGTGACGACCAAGCCCCAGGTGATCAGCGGCGCAATGTCGCCCGGCCAGCAGTGCTGGATCGGCAGCCGGGCGAGGTCGACATCCTTGCCCTCCCGGACGATTTCCTGGCAGGGCGCGGTCGACACCGTTTTCGGCGCCATATTCAACACCTGCTTCAAGATCGGCAGCTTGTCCCAGGCGTCCTTCAGACCCTTCGGCGGCTCCGGCTCCTTGAGGTAGGCGAGCAGCTTGCCGACTTCGCGCAGCGCCTGCACCGATTCTTCACCCATGCCCAGCGCGACGCGCTTCGGCGTGCCGAACAGGTTGGCGAGCACGGGAATGGTGTGTCCCTTGGGCTTCTCGAACAGAATGGCCGGGCCTTCGGCGCGCAGCACGCGGTCGCAGATTTCGGTCATTTCGAGGCGCGTATCGACCTCGGCGCCGACGCGCTTCAACTCGCCGGTTTTTTCCAGTTGCGACATGAAGTCGCGCAGGTCATGGTATTTCATCGGATTGGCCTCAAGACACCAGCGAAGCGGATGGTGATCAAGTGCGGATCAAGTTGATTGGCCACCCAGCTTCTGATACACGTACGCCGCCACCGCCAGCTTCATGCTTTGCTCAGGCTCGACGAACTGGATCCCGTGCAGGTAGGGCATGGTGGGGTCAAGTTGATCCTTGTCGACCATGCGAATCACGCTATCGAACGCGACATAGGTCTGCAGATCGCCAATCAGCAGTTTGAATTTGACGTTGATCACATCGCCTTTGTGCCCCAGCCGTGCCTTCGACCGCAAGGCGGCCCCACCGGTGCTCAGATTGACGATCTTGCCAGAACCGGCCTGGGCTTCTCCCTCGCCATCCACACCGACAGCCGCGATCAGGTCGACATCGACACGCGAGTCATTGCGAATCACCAGGCCGCGAACTTCGCGTGGGTAAGACAGGCAAACATGCGGAAAAGGCACGCTTGTGCTCTTGGTGACGGTGCTCGCAAAAGCGTAGGCGCTTTTCCCGGAGAAGAAGCGAATGACGAACGGCTGTCCCTCCTTGAGCATGACGAAGTCGCCGGCTGCTTCCGGCTCCGTGACCATCAGCCCGCGACTCCTGAGGTAGCCGATCAGTTTGACGGTCAGGCGCGGCGCATCGGCCGAACCCTGCATCTGCAAGGTGTCCCCGATCCGGATCTTTGTCGCATGAAGCGCCACTAGCGTCTCGCGCGAGGGTGGCGCCTCAGCGGCGACCGGGGGCGGAGTGCTCGGCGATGAGCGCTCAGTCAGGCTCCGATACAGGCCGCGCCCGATGAGTTGTTCGCACTCGTCGACGCTTTCGACGACATGACCGCGCTTGAGCAACAATCGGCCACTGCTGTCATACAAGGGAAAGCGCAAGGCCGTGCCAACGACAAGATCATTGACGTCCACTTTCACGAATTGAGTTTGTTGTTCGGTCATCGCAATGCTATCCACGATCCATGTTCTCCGAGGCCTATGAAAAGAATCGATAACAACGCCGGCAAAGCCCAAGAATAGCAAAGCGTCACCGCGTCCGGTACGAATAATGGCAGGCGACGCAGGCTGCGGTCAGGTTGGGCAGCAGGGCCAGGGCCTGGTCGCGGTCGCCGGTCGCGGCCACCCTGGCGAACTCGCTGAACGCCTTGTGGCCGTCCATGCCGATGCTGAGCATGGCGGGCGGCATGTGCGGTCCGGGACGGGCGTCGAACGGCTTGGCGCGGTGCTTGCCCATCGCCGACATGCCCAGCTTGGCTTCGGCGACCGCGCCGGCGTCCTTGACCCGGCCCTCGTCCATCAGCGACAAGACTTCATTGAGCGCGACAAGGTTGCCGAGCATTTCCTCGCGCAGCGCCTCCTGCGCCGGCGCCGGCAACTTGACCAGCTGGGGGGTGTCTTCGGCCGCTGCCGGCCCGGCGCTCCCCACGATCGCGGTCGACACCAGAAAAATGGCAAGAATCACGGTTTTCATCCGAAGGTCCTCCCGGAAACCAGAAAGTTCCCGGCGATGCCGGCGAAAATCGCCGCACCGACCCAGTTGTTGTGCAGGAATGCCTTGAAGCAGGCCTTCCGTTCGCGGCCGCGAATCCAGCTGTAGTGCACGCCCGTGATGGCAGCGGCGACCAGCAGCCCGGCGTAGAAGGCCGCACCGAGATGCAGCGTCCAGCCGACCCAGCCGATGATCGCCAGCGTCATCGCATAGCAGAACATCACCGCCGCGACGTCGAAGTGCCCGAAAGTGATGGCTGAGGTCTTGATGCCGATTTTCAGATCGTCCTCACGGTCGACCATCGCGTATTCGGTGTCGTAGGCGACCGCCCAGAAGACATTGGCGAGCAACAGCCACCAGGCTTCGGCAGGCACCTCGCCCAGATGTGCCGCGTAGGCCATCGGGATGCCGAAACCGAAGGCGACGCCGAGATAGGCCTGCGGCAGGGCGAGAAAGCGCTTGGTGAACGGGTAGCTCGCAGCAAGAAACAGGGCCGGCGCCGACAGCCAGATTACCAGCGAGTTGCCGAGCATCAGCACCAGCGCGAAGGCGCACAGCGAGAGCAGCGCGAACAGGGTCAGCGCCTCCTTCGTGCTGACCTGGCCAGCAGTCAGCGGCCGTTCCCGGGTGCGTTCGACGTGGCGGTCGAATTCGCGGTCGGCATAGTCGTTGATGACGCAGCCGGCCGAGCGCATCAGCACCGTGCCGAGAACGAAGATCCAGAGAACGATCCAGTCCGGCTTGCCCAGCGCCGACAGCCACAGCGCCCACAGCGTCGGCCACAGCAGCAACAGGATGCCGATCGGCTTGTCGAGCCGCATCAGTTCTTCGTAGAGGTCGAGGCGAGCCTTGATCCGGTCGAGCTGCAATGCCATGGGTGCGGATTCTACCCGACCACCACGCTACTTCCAGTCGCCGCGCAGGCGCGCGACGATTTGCTGCAGGTGTTCCGGGGTGGATTCGGCCGGCGGCACCGGACCGGCACCGACAACCGCGATCGTGGCGAAGAGGCCGCGGCGGAACGGCTTGCTCATCGCCGGACCGTCCTTGCGCGAGAAGAAACTGCCCCACAGCCCCTGCAGCGCCAGCGGGATGACCGGAACCGGATCGCGTTCGAGAATCCGCGTGACGCCGGGGCGGAACGGGTAGAGTTCGCCGGTATCGGTGATCCGCCCTTCCGGGAAGATGCCGACCAGTTCGCCTTCGCGCAGCGCCAGCGAGACATCCGCGAAGGCGCGCTCCATCATTGCCGCATCCTCCCTGGCGGGGGCAATGGGAATGGCCCGGGTGTGGCGAAAGATGAACGATATGAGCGGTGTCCGGAAGATGCGGTGATCCATCACGAAGCGGATCGGCCGCGGTGACACGGCCATCAGGATGACCGGATCGACGAAGCTGACATGGTTGCAGACGATCAGTGCCGCGCCTTCGTGCGGGATGTGCTCGACGCCGCGTTTCTTCAGGCGATAGAAGAGGTGGATCAGCACCCACGCGACGAAGCGCAGCAGGAACTCGGGCACCAACCCGTAGATGAAGACGGCGACAACGGCATTGCAGATGGCGGCGACCGCGAACAGCATCGGGATCGACAGCCCCCCGGCGAACATGGCGGCCGCCGCAAGCGCCCCGACCACCATGAAAAACGCATTGATGATGTTGTTGGCGGCAATGATCCGTGCCCGCTTGTCCGCAGTGCTGCGCAGCTGCACCAGCGCATACAGCGGAACGATGAAGAAGCCGCCGAACATCCCGAGCAGCAGCAGATCGGCGAGCACCCGCCAGACGGCCGACTGGCCGAGCAGCACGGCGACCGGCAGTTCGCGCGTCACCGGCGGCAGCGCCATCGATGCCAGGGCGAGGTCGAGCCCGAAGATCGTCAGGCCGATCGATCCCAGCGGCACCAGCCCCAGTTCGACATGACGCGCCGACAGCCGCTCGCAGAGCAGCGACCCGACGCCAATGCCGACGGTGAATACCGCCAGCAGCAGGGTGACCGCGCCTTCGCCGCCGCCGAGGACGATCTTGCCGTAGGCGGGAAGCTGCGCGAGGAACAGCGCACCGTACAGCCAGAACCAGGAGATGCCGAGGATCGACAGGAAGACCGTCCGGTTCTCGCGCGCGAAACCGATATTGCGCCACGTTTCGCTCAACGGATTGACGTTGACCACGAGTTCCGGCGCCGGCGGCGGGGCTTCGGGGATATTGCGACTGGCGAGATAGCCGGCGACAGCTACAGCGAAGCCGGCCATGGCGATCCACACCGCGTCGACGCCGGCCCCGGCAAGCAGCCCGCCGGCCAGCGTACCAATCAGGATGGCGACGAAGGTTCCGGCCTCGATCTGGGCATTGCCGCCGACCAGTTCCTCCTCACGCAGGTGCTGCGGCAGGATGGCGTACTTGACCGGCCCGAAAATCGTTGCCTGCAAGCCAAGCAGGAAGAGCGCGCTCAACAGCAGGGCCAGGCTGTGCAGCAGGAAACCGGCGATGGCGACCAGCATGATGGAAACCTCGAGCAGTTTCGTCAGGCGCGCGATGCGCGCCTTGTCGTACTTGTCGGCAAGCTGCCCGGCGGTCGCCGAAAAGAAGAAGAAAGGCAGGATGAACAGCCCGGCAGCCAGATTGGCGAGAATCTCCGGGCGCATCGACGTCCACTGCGCCGACTGGAACGTGACCAGCACGATCAGCGCGTTCTTGAAGAGGTTGTCGTTGAAGGCGCCGAGAAACTGGGTCAGGAACAGGGGGCCGAAACGCCTCTTGCCTAACAGGCGAAACTGCCCGCCGGCAGGTTTTTCGGTGACGTCACTCATTCGATATCCGTATTCACGTGTCAGAATCGCAGCTTGAGAAACGGCATTATCTCCGACATGCTTACTTCCCGCTCCGAATATCTCGATCTCCCCGACGTGCGCCTGCACATCCGCCGGTGGGGCAATCCGAAGGCGCCGATCCTGTTCATGCTGCACGGCTGGATGGACGTCTCGGCCTCGCTCCAGTTCGTCGTCGATGGACTCAAGCGCGACTGGAACATCATTGCCCCCGACTGGCGCGGCTTCGGTCTCTCGGACTGGCTGAGCCGCCCCTATTTCTTCGCCGAGCACATCGGCGATCTTGAGGCCATCCTTGACCGCTATGCGCCGGAAGGAAAGGTCAGGATCGCCGGGCACAGCATGGGCGGCATCGTCGCCTGCCTGTATGCCGGCATCCGGCCCGAGCGCATCGAGAGCCTCGTCTCGCTGGAAGGCTTCGGGATCGCTCCGCACGCGCCCGATATGGCGCCCGAGCGCTATCGTCTTTGGCTGGAAACCCTGCAAAGACCGCCGCGCATGCACGTCTACCAGGATCGCGCCGCCTTCGCGCGCCGTCTGCTGCACACCGACCGTTTCCTGACACCGGAACGCGCCGAGTTCCTCTCCAAGCACCTCGCCCGCATCGGCGACGGCGAGAACAAGGCCGGCCAGCGCCGCCATGGCATCATCTGGAACGGCGATCCGTGGCACAAGGCGCCTGCCCCCTACCTGTTCCGCCTGGAGGAATCGATGGCCGTCTGGCGGCAGATCACCTGTCCGGTGCTCTGGGTCGCCGGCCGCGACTCCTGGATCATCCGCGACTTCGCCACCCGCCCCGGCGACTGGGAAGCACGCCAGGCCTGCTTCGCCAACCTGAGCGTGGCGTGGATCGAGAACACCGACCACATGCTGCATCACGATCAGCCGGAAGAGGTCGCGCGGCAGATCGAGGACTGGTTCGGCAGATAAACCGCTGGTTGCGGTCGACGCGGATTTTGCGGCGATTCTCAGGCTTCCGGCCGGCGCCGGCCGGGCCAGCACCAGGCTTAACTGGCGGTGTGAATCGGGATGGTGATGACGAACTGCGTGGCCTGGTTGCGGGCATGAACGGCAATGGAGCCGCCGTGCGCGACGACGATCGAGCGGGCAATTGCCAGCCCAAGTCCGCTGCCCTCGTGGTCCGGGCTCAGGCGAACGAAGCGATCGAAGATCGTGCCGATTGCGTCGGCCGGAATTGGTGGCCCCGAGTTGGTTACGGTGATGCTTGCAAACTCTGGCTGACTGGCGATTTCCAGCGTGATCCGTCCCGCTGCGGGCGTGTGATGGATGGCGTTGACCAGCAGGTTGCCGATTGCGCGTTCCAGCATCAGTTGATCGCCCTGGACGCCGACCTCGTCGCCGCTCAATTCGAGACTGAGGTTTTCGGCCAGCATCCCGTAATACTCGACCAGACGCTGGCACAGACCGCGCAGAGGAACCTCCGCCGTTCCGGGCGCGACCAGGCCATGTTCGGCCTTGGCCAGAAACAGCATGTCGCCAATGATGCGCGACAGCCGCTCGTATTCCTCGAGGCTCGAGGCCAGCAGGTCGCGGTATTCGTCGTCGCTGCGTGGCTTGGCGAGAGAAACCTCGGTCTGCATGCGCAGGGTGTGGATCGGCGTGCGTAGTTCGTGCGCCAGATCGGCGGAAAAATCGGAGAGCCGCTGGAACGATTCCTCGAGCCGGCCAAGCATGGCGTTGAAGGCGACGACCAGTTCGGCGAGTTCGCTGGGCACATCGTGTTCGGCGATGCGCTCGCCCAACCGGCCGGCGGAAATCCGCCCGGCAGCCCGGGCAATGGCGCGTACCGGAAGCAGGCCGCGGCGGGTGACCAGCAGGCCGACGACGGCGGTGAGCAGCGCGGCCGCCAGCACCGCCAGCCAGAAATCGCGGCGCAACTGGTCGAGGAAATCGGTGTGATGACGAATGTCGCGGGCGACGATGACGCGTGCCTCCTCGCCCCACCCGGTATGGAGCGTGCCGCCCACCGCCCGGTATTCATTCCCGGCGACCGCCAGGCGCAGCGGCGTTTCGCCGACGGCGGTGGCAGCCTCGGCCAGCGCCCGCGCCTTGCCGGCGTCGGGCCAGGAGAAAAATGGCCCTTTTTGGCCGTCGACCGCAACGAGCACTCCGTGCTCGCCGACCAGCGCGTCGCCGAAGCGCGCCGCGAAGGCCGCTGCGGTGTGTTCGTTTCTCCCGACATGGCGGGCCAGTTCCAGCTTTCCCAGCAGTTCGTGCGCGTCGAGCTCGGCCATGTGTCGGTCGGCCGAGCGGCTCAGGTAGATGCCGAGCGCGGCGAAAACCAGCGCGGCCAGCAGTGCGAACGCCAGCGCCAGGCGCAGCGTGACAGATTGGCGCCATTTGCTCACGATCAGCGGATTTCCATCACGTAGCCCATGCCGCGCAGGGTGTGGATCAGGCGCGGTGTGAAATCGTCGTCGATCTTGGCGCGCAGGCGGCGGATGGCGACTTCGACGACATTGGTGTCGGAGTCGAAATTCATGTCCCACACCTGCGAGGCGATGAAGCTGCGCGAGAGCACTTCGCCCGGCCGGCGCAGGAAGAGTTCGAGCAGCGCGAATTCCTTGGCCGTCAGGTCGATGCGCTTGCCGGCGCGGGTGGCGCGGCGCTTCAGGACGTCCAGTTCGAGATCGGCCAGAGCCAGTGTCTCGGCTTCGCGGACGCGCCCCCGGCGCAGCAGCGTGCGCACGCGGGCCAGCAGTTCGGAGAAGGCGAAAGGTTTGACGAGATAGTCGTCGGCACCCAGTTCCAGCCCCCTGACGCGGTCCTCGACCTGGTCGCGTGCAGTCAGGAACAGCACCGGCAGGTCGCGCCCGGCGGCGCGCAACGCCTTCAGCAGTTGCCAACCGTCGAGTCCCGGCAGGTTCACGTCGAGGATCAACAGATCATGCCCGCCGCCCAGCCCTTCCTGCATGCCGTCCAGCCCGTTGCGCACCAGATCGACGGTGAAGCCGGCCTCGGAGAGGCCCTGCTTCAGGTAGTCGCCGGTCTTCGCTTCGTCTTCAACGATGAGGATCTTCATAGCCGCATTTTGCCCGAGTGACCGGCGGCTTGTCTGAAGATTCGGACAATAACGGGTGACCGATTCCGGCAATTTCGCTACCCGTTGAAAACCGACGATGGAAAAAGACGAACGCCACCTCTTTGTCGATTTGGTGGCGGGCTTTCTCCGTGCTCAAAATCGGCCACTATCCTGACATCTTGTTCATGTAGATGCGATGTTCCTCTCCGAAAGCCGTTACGGAAGCGCTGATTCACCTTCCAGCCGAACAGCATCTCTTGCAGAAGCCCTGCGTCATGGGACGACCAGTTGATTGACGGGACGTGTTCGGTCAACCATCCCGACAATAGGTAAAGTGTCAGCGGGAAGCAGTACATCTCGGTGAACTGGGCCTCGACGAAGGCCGAGAACATGCCCATTGTGCGCCAGTCCTGCAACGTGCGCGGTTTGGAAAAACTGGCGGCGAACAACGGGCATAGCCAATTTCCCGTCCCGCAGATGGTAGTGCTTGGACCTGTCCTCGCCGGTGGCCCGAGCGTCCAAGGACAGCGTGACAACCGTCACCGGCATGACGCGCGGACCATGTTTTCATAAGAAATCGCCCCTTTCAAGCCCCGCGCAGACGCAGCGCATTGCCGACCACGCTCACGGACGACAGGCTCATTGCCGCCGCCGCGATGATGGGTGACAGCACCAGCCCGAACAACGGATAGAGGATGCCGGCGGCGATCGGCACGCCGAGTGCGTTGTAGAGAAACGCGAAGGCCAGGTTCTGGCGCATGTTGCCGACGGTCGCGACAGACAGCAGGCGGGCTCGGGCAATGCCGCGCAGGTCGCCCTTGACCAGCGTGACCTGGGCGCTGTTCATCGCGACGTCGGTGCCGGTGCCCATCGCGATGCCGACATCCGCCCTGGCCAGCGCCGGCGCGTCGTTGATGCCGTCCCCGGCCATCGCCACGACATGCCCTTCCCGCTGCAGGCGTTCCACGAGCGCCAGTTTGTCGGCTGGTTTGACCTCTCCATGCACGTCGTCAATGCCTAGCTGGGCGCCGACCGCCTTGGCGGTGGTCAGCCCGTCACCCGTCGCCATCACGATGCGCAGCCCCGCTTTGCGCAGGACTGTCAGCGCCTCTTGGGTGCTTGGCTTGATTGGATCGGAGACGACCAGCAGACCGAGAAGGTGCCCGTCGGCCGCCAGATACATGACACTGGCGGCATTTTGACGCAGGCCTTCGGCGACTGCACCAAAGGCGCTGACATCGATTCCGTCCTGCGCCATCAAGGTGTCGTTGCCCAGCGCAAGGCGCTTGCCGCCGAGGGTCCCGCGCACGCCGATTCCCGTTGCTGATTCGAACAGATCGGCCTTTTCCAGGACCAGCCCGCGTTCCCGCGCGGCGCGGACGATCGCATCGGCCAGAGGATGCTCGCTGCCCTGGTCAAGACTGGCAGCCAGGCGCAACACCTCGTCCTCCACAACGCCTTGCGCCCCTATTGCGCGCTCGAAGGCCGGCCGCCCTTCGGTCAGCGTGCCGGTCTTGTCAACGATCAGGGTATCCACATCGCGCATCCGCTCAATGGCGGCCGCATCCCGAAACAGTATTCCCTGCGTCGCCGCCTTGCCGGTGGCGACCATGATGGACATCGGTGTGGCGAGTCCCAAGGCGCAGGGACAGGCGACAATCAGCACCGAGACGCCGTTGATCAGGCCGAAGATCCAGCCCCTCTCGCCTCCGAAGAAACCCCAGGCAATGAAACTGGCGATGGCAATGGCGACCACAACCACAACGAAATAGCCCGCCACCACGTCGGCCATCCGCTGCATAGGCGCCTTCGAGCGCTGGGCTTGGGCGACCATCTGGACGATCTGGGCGAGTACGGTCTGGGAGCCAACCTTTTCCGATCGGATCACCAGGCTGCCCGAGGTGTTCATGGTCGTGCCGATCACCTTGTCGCCGGGGCGTTTCGTTACCGGCAGCGGTTCGCCGGTGAGCATCGCTTCGTCAACGGCGCTGGAACCTTCTAGCACCGCGCCGTCCACCGGCACCTTCTCGCCGGGGCGGACACGCAGGGTGTCGCCGACATGGACATGGGTCAAAGGAACATCGTCCTCGGTTCCATCGGGGTTGATGCGGCGGGCAGTCTTCGGGGCGAGTCCGAGCAGCGACTTGATGGCGGCCGAAGTCTGCGAACGGGCGCGCAGTTCGAGCATCTGGCCGAGCAGGGTCAGGGAAATGATGACCGCCGCCGCCTCAAAATAGACGCCAATGCGGCCATGGGCGATGAAGGACGGCGGAAACAGGCCGGGGGCCAGCGCCGCCACCACGCTGTAAATGAACGAGGCGCCGGTGCCAAGGCTGATCAGCGTCCACATGTTCGGACTGCGATGAACGACCGACTGCCAGCCGCGCAGGAAGAACGGCGCGCCGGCCCACAGCACAATGGGCAGGCTGAGCAGCAGTTCAGCCCAGGTCCGCACCAGCGGAGACAAACCTTCCAGCCAGTGTCCGACCATCGCCAGGACGACCACGACAACGGTCAGCGGCAGGGTAGTCCAGAAACGGCGGTGGAAGTCCCGATACTCGGCGTTGTCGTCTTCCTTTTCGAAATCTGGCAGCAACGGTTCCAGGGCCATGCCGCACTTTGGGCAGATGCCGGGGCCGATCTGCCGGATTTCGGGGTGCATCGGGCAGGTGTATTCCGCGCCGGGGACGACCGTCTCCGCCTGCATCGGGTCGAGATAACGTGCCGGTTCCGCATCGAATCTTGTCTTGCATCTGGCACTGCAAAAGCGGTAATGGATTCCGTTCAGATCGGTCGCATGCGGGGATTCCGGTTTGACGGCCATGCCGCAGACCGGATCGAGATCGACCGCGCCGGGATGATCGTTCCGGGAAACGTATTCGTGGACCATGACCGCTCCTTGCTTGAGGTTCATGTCCCCGCGTTGAGGGATGGGGCCGGTCGAGAGGTTCCGGAGCCACGATCGATGACGGGGTGGATTACCCGCGATTGATCAGTGCCTGGCAAGGATACGGGTGCTGCCGCTTGTCTGGACGAGTAGTGTGTCGTAGGAAACGGGTGCGGTGGTTTCCATGCCCGGGGAACCCTGCGGCATGCCGGGCACTGCCAGACCGATCGCTTTGGGCTTTTCCTGCAACAAGCGTTGGACGTCGGCGGCAGGGACGTGTCCCTCGATGACATAGCCGCCAACCTTGGCGGTGTGGCACGAGCCGAGCCGGTCAGGCATGCCCAGGTTCTTTCGCACGGCCGGGACGTCGCTTACGTTGTGGGCGCTCACCTTGAAGCCGTTTCTCTCCATGTGTTCGACCCATTTTTCGCAACAGCCACAGTATGGACTCTTGAAGACTTCAATCTGCGTTGCAGATTGTGCCCCGGCGGTACCGGCAGCGACGAGGAGGAGTAACAGCAAAGAGCGAACAGGGAGTCCCGGTAGCGATGTCATGACCATTTTCAATTTGATTCGAATAGGTGCAGTTTGAATGGCCGATCCCAACTGGAGCTTGACCTGGACATTACATTTTCGTAATCGTCAGTGCACATTGGCATCGTGCTTGTGAAAATCCGGATTTGCTTGGCCCCGGATCTGCTTCAACGGGGTTTTCGTGGGCGTGCGTTTCCGTGATTCTGTGCATTTGCGATTGAATAATCCGCGGCATTTCGCATGAAGTCGGCGCCCGCAGATTACAAAGTTGTAATTTTGACGTCAGGTGCCTGTCGACCGCAGCAATCGACAATGCTGGCCTTCGTTCATGAAAGTAACTCACATGCGCTTGATTCTCCCGCTCCTCCTCGCCGTCAGCCTGCCCGCCTACGCCCAGCATGACCATCACGCCACGCCCCAGCCGGTTGCTGCCCGGTCGGCGCCATTGAGCGACGGCTTGGTCAAGAAGATCGACAAGGCGGCTGGCGAGGTTGCCATCCAGCACGGCCAGCTCGACAGCATCGGGATGCCGCCGATGACCATGGTCTTCGGCGTCGCCGACAAGGCCTGGCTGAACAAGCTGAAGGCCGGCGACAGGATCCGCTTCGCCGCCGAGATGAAGGGCGGCAACGCCATCGTCAGCCGTTACGAAATGGCGAAGTAAGCCAGCGCTCGATGCCCGAAATTATCCCCAACTGGCATCCGGCGGTCGCACATTTTCCGATCGCGCTGGCCATCACGGCAACGGTGTTGCTGCTGGCCGGCCGGCTGTTCCCTGCCACCACGCTGCTGCCGTCATGTGGTCGACTGCTGCTCCAGCTCTCTGCACTGAGCGCTGTGGTGGCGGCCGCGCTGGGCTGGTATGCCTTCCAAACGGTGGACCACGATGCAGCGGGGCATCTGGTCATGCTCAGCCATCGCGGGTGGGCCGTGGCCAGCACGGGAGGTTTGCTATTGTTCGCGCTTTGGGACACCTTGCGCCAACGGTCTGGAAAGGGCCCCCATGCAGCTTTGCTGGCGGGCATGTTCGTACTTTCCGGCAGCATCGGCTTCACCGGCTGGCTCGGTGGCGAAATGGTCTATCGGCATGGCGTTGGGGTTTCGTCAGCAGCCTTCGCCAGCCCGCCGTCGGCGGTCGAAGTGCCCGCGCCGGCGGGACCGGCCGCGGTCTCCGAGCCGTCGCTTCCTGTTGTCGTGGCGGGCGAGCATATCCACAAGGATGGCAAGCGCCATCATCATTGAGTCGATCGTCACCATGAAGCGTCCGCTGCTCGTTGGCCTGTTGTTTGCCGTCGCGTTACCTGCTGCCGCAGCCGAGCCGCTGCCCGGCGCCAATGTCGAATCGCTGCTCGCCATCGCCCGCGAGGGCAGCCCGGACCTGCGCATGGTGCGTCTGGAAGCGGAGGCGGCCCAGGAGCGCATTGGCCCGGCCGGCGCGCTGCCCGATCCTTTCCTGCGCGTCGAACTGGAAAACATCACGCGCAACGGCACGCAGAATGCGACGCTGTCGCCGTCGCGTGTCGGCGATACCAAGTACCTGCTGGCGCAGCCGCTCCCTTTCTGGGGCAAGCGCGACCTGAAGCGCGAGATTGCCGCCGCCGAGGCCGAACAGGCCGGGGGGCGCGCCGCCGATACCTGGGCCGAGGTCGCCGGCCGCATCAAGGGGCTCTACGCGCAATACTGGCTGACCCACCGGGTGCTGAAGTTGACACGCGAGAACATCGCCCTCAGCCGCCAGTTGGAGCAGATCGCGCAGGTTCGCTACGCCAGTGGCCTGGCCGCGCAGCAGGATGCGATTCGCGCCCAGGTCGAGCGCAGCACGCTCGACAGCGATGTGGTCGGCATGGAAGCCGAATACCATCACCTGAGCACTTTCATCAACGCCATGCTGGCGCGCCATACCGACGCACCGCTCGCCGAGCCGAACGCCCTGCGCCCGCTGCCGGCACGGCTCGACGCAGGCAGGCTGAGCGAACGCCTGCTGGCCCGCAACCCGCAACTGGCCATCGAAGCCGCCCGCCTCGACGGTGCCGGAAAAAGCCGCGACCTGGCTTACCGCAACAACTTCCCGGATTTCATCGTTGGTGTGCAGCCGATGCAGGTGGGGGACCGCGTCGATGCGTGGACCTTGATGCTGGAAATGAACATTCCGCTGCAGCAAGGCAGCCGGCGCAGCCAGGAACGCGAAGCCGAGCGCATGCTGGAGGCCGCCGCCGCGCGCAAGGAAGCGCTCGGCCATCGCCTGCACGGCGAACTGAGCGGCGCCGTGGCCAATCTGGAAGCCGCCCGGATGACCGAGGACATCACCCGCAACCGCCTGTTGCCGCAGGCCGAACTGACTTTCAGGTCGGCGCTCGCCGGCTACGAAACGGGCAAGGTGGATTTCGCCACGCTGCTCGACGCCCAGCGCCAGATCCGTAACGCCAGGCTCGCGCTGCTGCGCGCCCAGGCCAGCCAGCAGCAGCGGCTGGCCGACATCGAACGCCTGCTTGGAGAAGACCTGTGAAGACTGGTGCCACCCTTTTCGTCGTCGTCATCGCCCTCGCGGCGGGCGGCTTTGCCGGTTATCGACTGGCGCAGCCGAAGACCGACGCCGCCGCACCGTCTGTCGCGGTCGACAGCAAAAAAACGGCAAAAAACCTGCTCTATTACCGTAACCCGATGGGTCTGCCCGACACTTCGCCGGTGCCGAAAAAGGACCCGATGGGCATGGATTACTTGCCGGTTTACGACGGGGAGGATGATGCTGGGAGCGGCCTCAAGATCAGCCCGGAGAAAATTCAGAAGATGGGCGTCAAGGCCGAAGCGGCCACGCTGCAAGTGCTTGACCGCAGCGTGCGCGCCAGCGGCCGCGTCGAGATCGACGAGAGCCGCACCTACACGGTCACCGCCAAGTTCGAGGGCTACATCGAGCGCCTGTATGTGAATACCAGCGGCCAGCCGGTCGGTCGCGGCCAGCCGCTGTTCGAGGTGTACAGCCCGGAACTGGTTTCGGCGCAGCGCGAATATGCCCTTGCCGCGCAGGGCGTCGGCAAGCTGGGCGAAGCTGGCGGCGAGGCGCAGGAGGCAATGCGGCAACTCGCCGATTCCAGCCTGCAGCGCCTGAAGAACTGGGATATTTCCGACGAACAGGTGAAGGCGCTGGCGCGCTCCGGCGAGGCCAAACGCACGCTGACCTTCCGCTCGCCGGTGGCCGGCATCGTCACCGAGAAGAAGGCAGTGCAAGGCATGCGCTTCATGCCCGGCGAGATGCTGTTCCAGATCGCCGATACCACGGCGGTCTGGGTGCTGGCCGATGTGTTCGAGCAGGACATCGCGGCGATAAATGTCGGCCAGAAGGCAAGGATCAGAATCAACGCCTACCCCGATGAAGTCTTCGAGGGCCGCATTGCCTACGTCTACCAGACGCTGAAGGCAGAAACGCGGACGGTGCAGGTGCGCATCGAACTGGCTAACCCGAAAGGCAAATTGAAGCCGGCAATGTTCGCCGACGTCGACATCCCGGCCGGCGGCGCGCAGCCGGTGCTGACCGTGCCGACCTCGGCGGTGATCGACAGCGGGTCGCGCCAGACCGTAGTCGTGCAGCTGGGCGAAGGCCGCTTCGAGCCGCGACAGGTCAAGCTCGGGCAGCGGGGCGGGGAATTCGTGCAGGTGCTCGACGGTGTGCGCGAGGGGGAAATGGTCGTTTCATCCGCCAACTTCCTGATCGATGCCGAGAGCAATCTGAAGGCGGCGCTGGCGGGGATGCAAAAGGCGGACGCGCCTGCCGCGAAACCGGCGGCAGTCGGGCACAAGGCGGTTGGCGTGCTGAATGCGATTGATGCGGCGGCTGGGACGGTGACCGTCTCGCATGAGCCGGTCGCGAGTTTGAAATGGCCGGCGATGAAGATGGATTTTGTGCTGGCCAATCCTTCGCTGGTGGCGGGAATGAAGCCGGGAGCGGCGGTGGCGTTCGAGTTTGTGGAGCGGGGGCCGGGGGAATGGGTGGTCACTTCTCTGGTGAAGAAGTGATGCGGTCGTTTTGTTGGGGGGGGGGTTCTGCGCTTGATGCGTGGGCTTGCTTTCCGGGGCGCTGCTTTCCGCCCGCCGGCAAGGCGGAAACCCATGCCATTTACGAAGCAGAAAAAGCAATGCCATGCTGAACGCGCTCATCACCTGGTCAGCCAAATCCCGTTTTCTGGTTCTCCTTGCCACCTTCTTCATCATCATCGCCGGCATCTGGTCAGTCCTGAAAACCCCGCTCGACGCGATTCCCGATCTCTCCGACGTCCAGGTCATCCTGTACACCGAGTTCCCCGGCCAGGCACCGCAGGTAGTCGAGGACCAGGTGACCTATCCGCTGAGCACGGCGCTGCTGTCGGTGCCGAAGTCGAAAGTAGTGCGCGGCTTTTCCTTCTTCGGCGCGTCCTTCGTCTATGTCATCTTCGAGGACGGCACCGACATTTACTGGGCACGCTCGCGCGTGCTGGAGTACGTCAATTCGGTGTCCGGCAAGCTGCCCAGGGGCGTGACGCCGACGCTCGGCCCCGATGCCACAGGCGTCGGCTGGGTCTATCAATACGCGCTGCTGGCCAAGGACAAAACACTGGCCGAGCTGCGCACGCTGCAGGATTGGTATTTGCGCTACCAGTTGGCCAAGGCGTCGGGTGTCGCCGAGGTGGCGAGCATCGGCGGTTTCGTGCAGCAGTACCAGGTCACGGTCGACCCGTCAAAACTCAAGGTTTACGGCATTCCGCTGATGCGCGTCGCCGAGGTGATCCGCAATTCCAATCGTGATGTCGGCGGGCGCACGCTCGAGATGGCTGAGACCGAATACATGGTGCGCGGGCGTGGCTATCTGCGTGGCCGTGAAGACATCGAAAATCTGGTGCTGAAGGCGCAGAACGGCACGCCGGTGCGCATTGCAGAGATCGGCCGCGTCGAACTGGTGGCCGACGAGCGACGCGGGCTGACAGAATTGAACGGCGAGGGCGAGGTGGTTTCCGGGATCGCCATGTCGCGTTACGGGCAGAACGCGCTGGAAGTGATCCACAACCTCAAGGCCAAGGTCGAGGAAATCAGCGCCGGGCTTCCGGAAGGCGTCAGCATCGCCACCGTCTATGACCGCTCCGAACTGATCCATCGCGCCATCGACACGCTGAAGCGCACGCTGGCCGAGGAAAGCCTGATCGTCGCGCTGGTCTGCATCGTGTTCCTGCTGCATCTGCGCTCGGCGCTGGTCGCCATTCTGATGCTGCCGGTCGCCATCCTCGCCGCCTTCATCGGCATGCGGGCGCTCGGCATCAACGCCAACATCATGAGCCTGGGCGGCATCGCCATCGCCGTCGGGGCGATGATCGATGCAGCGATTGTCATGATCGAGAACGCGCACAAGCACCTCGAACGTTTGCAACCCGGTGATTCGAGGAGCGAAGCCATTATCGCGGCGTGCAAGGAAGTTGGTCCGGCGCTGTTCTTCAGCCTGCTCATCATCACCGTCTCCTTCCTGCCCGTGTTCACGCTCGAAGCGCAGGAGGGCCGCCTGTTCGCGCCGCTGGCATGGACCAAGACCTTCTCGATGGCCGCTGCCGCCCTTCTTTCGGTGACGCTGGTGCCGGTGCTGATGCTGCTCTTCATTCGCGGCAAAATCCGGCCGGAAGCCGAGAACCCGGTCAACCGCTTCCTGATCCGCATCTACCGCCCGATCATCGCCGGCGTGATGAACTGGAAGAAGGCGACCATCGCCGCCGCCGTCATCGTCATGGCAATCAGCATCGTGCCGGCGAGCCGGCTGGGCAGCGAGTTCATGCCGACGCTCAACGAAGGCACACTGTTCTATATGCCGACGACGCTGCCTGGCTTGTCGGTGACCAAGGCAGCCGAATTGCTGCAGACCCAGAACAAGATCATCAGGAGTTTCCCGGAAGTGGCCTCGGTGTACGGCAAGGCCGGCCGGGCGCAGACGGCGACCGACCCGGCGCCGCTGGAGATGTTCGAGACCATCATCAACCTCAAGCCGGAAAGCGAATGGCGGCCGGGCCTGACCACCGACAAGCTGATCGCCGAACTCGACAAGGCGCTGCAATTCCCCGGCGTCGCCAATTCCTGGACGATGCCGATCAAGGCGCGCACCGACATGTTGTCCACCGGCATCCGCACGCCCATCGGCATCAAGATTTTCGGCACCGATCTGGTCGAGATGGAGCGCCTGGCGAAGGAAATCGAAAGCGTCGTCAAGGCGGTGCCGGGCACCAGCAGCGCCTTCGCCGAACGGATTACCGGCGGCTTCTACCTCGACATCGTCCCCGACCGCCGGGCGCTCGCCCGCTACGGACTGGGCGTCGGCGAGGTCATGGACGTGGTGGCGGCGGCGCTCGGCGGCGAAATGGTCACTACCACGGTCGAAGGCCGCGAACGCTTCGGCGTCACCGTGCGCTACCCGCGTGACCTGCGCAGCGACCCACAAGCCATCGCCCGCGACATTCTGGTGCCGGTGCCCGCCGAAATGGGCGCGCCGGCTACCATGGTGCCGCTCGGCCAGTTGGCGGAAGTCAGGATCACTACCGGTGCCCCGGCCATCCGCACCGAAAACGCGCTGCTTTCGGCCTACATCTACGTCGACATCCGCGACCGCGACATCGGCTCCTACGTCGCTGAAGCGCGCAAGGCGGTCAATGAAAAGGTCAAGTTCACCTCCGGCACCTACGTGACCTGGAGCGGCCAGTTCGAGTACATGGAACGCGCCATCGCCAAGCTCAAGGTCGTTGTGCCGGTAACGCTGCTCATCATTTTCGTGCTGCTCTACCTCAACTTCCGGCGCATCACCGAAACGCTGATCGTCATGCTCTCGGTGCCCTTCGCGCTGGTCGGCGGTATCTGGCTGATGTGGCTGCTCGACTACAACCTCTCCGTCGCCGCCGCCATCGGCTTCATCGCCCTGGCCGGCGTCGCCGCCGAAACCGGCGTCATCATGCTTATCTACCTTGACCACGCGTGGACGGCGGTGCAGGCAAAATGTGCTTCCGAAGGGCGTCGACCGCAACCGGCCGATCTCTACGCCGCCATCATGGAAGGCGCCGTAGAGCGCGTGCGCCCCAAGATGATGACCGTCACCGCCATCATGGCCGGCCTGCTGCCCATCCTCTGGGGCACCGGCACCGGCGCCGAAGTCATGAGCCGCATCGCCGCGCCGATGGTCGGCGGCATGATATCATCGACAATATTGACGCTGGCGGTCATTCCTGCGATCTATGCCTTGCTGAAGTTCAGACGGTTGTCATAACGCGCTCCAGATGGCGACGCATGGGGGCTTCAGTGCTGACGGCGCGGGGATAGCGACGATTGCCCGCCGCTCGTTGTCGTTGACGCTTTCCGACTGACCCTTGCTTTACTGCCGGGTTCCGATCGAGGGCTATTGGACTTGATGCGCGAAAAGATTGTCGTATTTACAGGTGCCGGCGTCAGTGCCGAGAGCGGGCTGAAAACCTTTCGCGACATGGGTGGCTATTGGCATCAATATTCGATTGAGTCGGTGGCCTCGCCCGCAGGATGGGAAGCCCATCCCGAAGCAGTGCTGGCGTTCTACAACGAGCGTCGCAAGGATGTCCTGAGCGCTTCGCCAAACGCCGCACACCTCGCGATTGCCGCGCTCGAGACCCGGTTTGACGTTGTCGTCATTACGCAGAACATCGATGATCTGCATGAGCGTGCCGGCTCAACGAATGTCATGCATCTCCATGGCGAGATTCTGAATGCGCGTAGCTCGGTTGATCCGTCCTTGATCTATCGCCTCAAGTCAGACGTGATCGACATCGGGCACCTCTGCGAACAGGGCAGCCAGCTCCGGCCTGACGTGGTCTGGTTCGGCGAGGCCGTGCGGTTCATGGACGAAGCGGCCCTGGCCTTCGCCAGCGCGTCAAAAATCCTGACGATCGGCACGTCCCTGTCAGTCTATCCGGCGGCAGGCCTTGTCGACGAGGCAAAGACTTCTGCCGAGAAATACTTCGTGGCGCCCGAGCATGAATATACGCCGCTCGGATACCGCATGTTGCGGGGCAGTGCTGCTGTCGTCGTTCCTCACGTCGTGAAGTGCTGGATGGCGGGACGGAAACCGTGTTGAAACGCTTGCTGGACCGGAGCCGATCCCCACGGTGGACAAAGCGGGTGCCAGCCCGAATGGCCTCCGACGAGAGAGAGATGCCAGGGAGCACGATTGACCCGCACGATATGACAGAGTCTGCCGCTTTCCCTTGGTCGGCGAGGCCTTTTGGGGTAATTTACCGCTTTTGCGGAAAGTGCTGAGGGAGAAAATTGATACCGCTACGCATCAGCCTCGAACCGGAAGAGATTCCCAGCCACTGGTACAACGTCGTCGCCGACTTGGTCAATCCGCCGGCCCCGCCGCTCGCTCCCGATGGCAACCCGGTGACGCCGGAGCAAATGGGCGCCATCTTCCCGATGCCGATCCTCGAGCAGGAAATGTCGACCGAGCGCTGGATTGCCATTCCCGAAGAGGTGCGCCAGATCTATGCGTTGTGGCGCCCGTCGCCTCTGTGTCGGGCGTTGCGCCTCGAGCAGGCGCTGGGCACGCCGGCGAAAATCTTCTACAAGTACGAGGGGGTTTCGCCGGCCGGTTCGCACAAGCCCAACTCCGCTGTGCCGCAAGCCTTCTACAACAGGATGGTCGGCACCAGGCGCCTGACCACGGAAACCGGCGCTGGCCAGTGGGGCTCGTCGATTGCCTTCGCCGGGCAGATGTTCGGCCTGCCGGTACGGGTCTTCATGGTCAAAGTCAGTTACGAGCAGAAACCGTTCCGCCGCTCGATGATGCAGACTTGGGGTGCCGAGGTTTTCGCCAGCCCGACCAGCCTGACCAACGCTGGCCGTGCCGCGCTCGCCGCCGATCCGGACAACCAGGGCTCGCTCGGCCTGGCCATTTCCGAAGCGGTCGAGGAAGCCGCTGGCGATCCCGGAACATGCTATACGCTGGGCTCGGTACTCAACCATGTGCTGCTGCACCAGACGGTAATCGGCCTCGAAGCAAAAAAAGCGTTCGACAAGATTGGCCTCTACCCTGACGTGATCTTCGGGCCCTGCGGAGGAGGTTCCAGTTTCGGCGGCATCGCTTTCCCCTTCCTCGCCGACAAGGCGGCCGGCGACAAGCGCGCGGCCAACCTGCGCTGCGTCGCCGTCGAGCCGACCTCGTGCCCGACCCTGACCAAGGGCGCCTATGCCTACGACTATGGCGACGTGTCCGGCTACACGCCGATCATGCGCATGTACACCCTCGGTCACGACTTCATGCCACCGGGTATCCACGCCGGCGGCCTGCGCTACCACGGCGATTCGCCGCTCGTTTCGCAGCTGCTGCATGAAGGGCTGATCGAGGCGCTGGCAGTCCCGCAGGTCGCCACCTTCGAGGCCGGCGTACAGTTCGCCCGCGCCGAGGGCATCATCCCGGCGCCGGAGTCCTGCCATGGCATCCGGGCCGCCATCGACGAAGCGCTCAGGTGCAAGGTGACTGGCGAGGCGAAGACCATCCTGTTCAACCTGACCGGCCACGGCCATTTCGACATGGCCTCTTATGACCGCTTCCTGTCCGGCAAACTAGAGGACTACGAATACCCGGCCGAGGCGATCGCCGAATCGCTGAAGCACTTGCCCAAGGTTGATTGAGCGCTTGAAGGTCCTGGTCTTTCTCCTGGTTCTGGGCAACCTGCTCCTGTACGCATTTGTCGAGGGGTATTTCGGTCGGCCCGAGAATCCCGACGCCTGGCGCATTGAACAACAACTGGCGGCCGATCGTCTGCGCATCGTTGGTCGCAGCAAGACACCACCGGCCAAGGGGGCTACCGAGCAGCCTGCCGAACACGAGGAGTTGTGCCTGCTCTGGGATCGGCTGGCAGGTGCCGAGGCCAATGAGCTGGCCTCGACACTGGCCGAGAAGTTCTCCGGCGTCCGCGTCGAGCGCCGTGCGGTGGCGTCCGAGGGCGCTGGCTGGTGGGTGCTGGTGCCGCCGCAGGCGAGCAAGGCCGAGGCGGACAAGAAAGCTGTGGAGTTGAAGGAACTGGGAGTCGATGACTTGTTCGTTGTTCACGATACTGGCGCCTATCGCTTTGCCATATCGCTGGGTGTCTTTGCCAATGAGAAGGGCGGGCAGGAGCGGCTTGCAGAACTGAAAGCGAAAGGGGTCAAGTCAGCCAAGCTGATTCCCCGTACCGGTAAAGAGTCGCAGTTTACGGTCGAGGCGCGCGGGCCGCTGGCGAAAAAAACTGAAATACTGGAACACGCGACAGGTATCGTGCCGAAATCGACGGCACTGAACTGCAAGTGAGCCATTTCGTCGTCGGTCTGACCGGCGGGATCGGCAGTGGCAAGAGCACCGCCGCCGACTGTTTCGCCAGTCACGGCATCACGATTGTCGATACCGACGCCATCGCCCACGAACTCACTGCTGCCAACGGCGCCGCGATGCCGGCGCTCCTTGAAGAGTTCGGTGCGGAAGCGGCCACTGCTGATGGCTCCCTCGACCGGAGTCGGATGCGGCGACTGGTCTTTGCCGACCCGGCAGCGCGTGCACGTCTGGAGGCCATTCTGCATCCGATGATTCGCGAGTTGTCGAACCGGCGTTGCCGCGAGGCGGGTTCACCCTATGTGATCCTTGCGGTACCGTTGCTGGTTGAGTCGGGAACCTACCGCGAGCGCTGCCACCGCATTGTCGCGGTCGACTGCCCGGAAAGCCTGCAAATTAGCCGCGTGATGGCGCGCAACGGGATAGGCGAAGGCGAAGTCCGCGCCATTCTGGCGACCCAGGCGTCGCGTGCGCAACGTCTGGCGGCGGCTGACGATGTGCTGGCCAACGATGGCGATCTGGCCGATCTCAACGGGCAGGTCGCCGCGCTGCACCGGAAATATCTGCGCCTGTTATCTCAAATAGCTAGGGCAACCTGTTGAGGTTTGCCCGTAGATGGCTCAGAATTGGGGCAATTTTCCGCTCGTCAAAGCCCAAAGCGCGTGATCACCTACGAATACCCCTTCAACGAGCGCATCCGCACCCTTCTGCGCCTCGAAGATCTGTTCGAAAAGACGGCGTACTTCGCCGAAAGCGATGGGCAACTGGAACATCACACGGCACTCGTCACGCTTTTTGATATCCTCGAGACGGCAGCTCGCGCCGACCTCAAGATGGATCTCATCCAGGAACTTGAGCGCCAGCGCCAAACTCTGCTGGCATATCGCAATAACCCCGAGATTTCCGAGGAAGCGCTGTCCGGCGCTCTTTACGAGATCGAGCATTCATCGGCGGCCCTGCTCGGCATGACCGGGAAGATGGGTCAGTACCTGCGCGACAACGACTGGCTGATGGGGATCAAGAGCCGTGCGGCAATTCCCGGCGGTGTCTGCGAATTCGATCTGCCGTCCTATCACTGGTGGTTGCACCGGGAACCCGGAATCCGGCGCGACGCGATCGCCGGATGGACGCAACCCCTCATGCCACTGCGCGATGCTGCGGCGATCGTGCTGCGCCTGTTGCGCTCCAGTGGACGCGCGAAGAACCATACCGCGACCGCCGGCCAGTTCCAGCTCAATCTGGGTGGCACGGCGGCGCAGATGGTGCGCGTCGAAGTCAAGGTTGACGAGCAGGCCATTCCAGAAGTCAGCGCCAACAAGTATTTCCTCAATATTCGCTTCACCAATCCACCGGTTGGCGAATTCAAGGCCAGGCTCGCCGAGCGCGACGTGAATTTCGACCTGACCTTCTGTAATCTTTAGGGCCGCCTCTCGATAGTTCTTTGAATATCAAAACATCGTCTGTATGCCCGCATTTGCGGGCTTTTTTTATCTTGACGTATCATTTGTTATCATCACATCAACCTATATTTGAGTAGCTCTATAAGTAGCTACTTTAGGGTTGAGTAGCTTTCTTGTGAGTGGTTATGTGGCCAATGGAGTGCTGATGAACAATCTGACAGATATACAGATTCGAAATTGGGTTAAGGCTGGTCAGTCGCTAGCAAAATCGGACGGTGGGGGTTTGACCTTCACGTTGTCATCCAAAGGTACTGCAACATGGGTGTTGCGTTACCGAGTTCCGGGCGTAAAGTCCCAAAAAGAGATGACGATTGGCAGGTATCCTGATATTGGTCTTGCAGAGGCTCGGAGACTAGCTGGAGAGAGCCGCGCCAAGGTTCAGCAGGGAACCGATGTTGGGCGCGATAAGCGGCAAACGAAGCAAACGGCTGCTCGGGCGTGGACCTTTCAACGTTTGGCTGATGACTACATGGACAAGGTCGTTGGACGATTAGCCGATACGACGATCAGTAATCGGCGACAGCAGTTGCGTGACTATGTCATGCCTTACATAGGCAATCTGCCTGCGAGGGAAGTTAAGCCGGGGGATATAGTTGATATTGCCGAACGTGTTACCAAGAAATCCCTGCATGTTGCGAGGCTGGTGCTCATAGCCGTACGGGAGGTATGTGCACACGGAGTCGCTCGTCATGTCATTGAATTCGACCCAAGTGCCCACGTCAAGGCCAACTCAGTGATCGGCCCTCGACCAGTGAGCAGGACAAGGATCATGTTATCTGAGGATGAACTAAGGTTCATATTTCCAAACCTGCCTGCCATCGGGCCTCAAAATGCGCTGATGGTGAAAATCTTGTTGGCTACTGCAACCCGTATAGGGGAGTTGGTTTTTTCTGAGTGGAAGGATGTCGATTTTGAGAAACGGCTATGGCGGATTCCTGCTGAAAACATAAAGGGGCGGAGCGTTAAGGCATTGCGAGGGGATGATGTTAAGGATTTTGTCATCCCCATGACCGATCAAGTAACTGCTTGGTTTTCAGAGTTGCATATTTTGGCATTTGGCTCTCAATGTGTACTTCCCATTCGTTCTCGAAAGAAGGCCATTGGTGATGTTTCGATGGAGCCGGCTACCCTAAACGCTGCAATCAATCGGTTTTGCAAAGAGACTTTGGGCGATGCCTGCCGCCGATTTACCCCTCATGACCTTCGCTCAACTGCGCGTAGCCATCTGAGCGCCTTGGGGGTTGATTTGATCGTGGCTGAGAGATGTCTGAATCACTCCATTGGGGGTTTGGTGGCGGTCTATGACCAGCACGACTATCTGAGTGAGCGGCGCGACGCACTTAACCGATGGTCGGCATTTCTTCTTGAATGCGAGAAGGGGTGTGCTATGCCGCTCAGTAATAATCCGATATCCAGTTAGGGAGGGAATGTGGGAATTGAAAAGGAGTACTATAAACTTGAAGAAGCCGTAGAACTGTTAGGGGCAACCTATAAATCGACCGACTTGATATACCTTGGAGCACATAAAGAACTGCCAATTTATGTTTTAGCAGCGGATTGGCAGGTCAATGCAAAGCATTGGGAAATATGGAGTGATTACGATGAAGATGGGGTCATGCGTAGAGATTACATGTCAGCAACTCCGGACAAAATCTACACCGAGACGCTGAGTGGATTAATCCGTATTCACCCTAGAACGCTATCGAAATTTGAACACGACTCAAACCTCCCGCTTCGTAGTTTTTTCGTAGAAGGCAACGATGAAGTAGGCAATCCAGAGTGGTCAGAGTACTGGTTCAATATAGATTCGAATGCCGACATTGCTGGTCAATTAACGATTGGCCGCCACAATCTGATCGTATTGGCGACCGATATTGCTAGATTAGAGCAAGGCCAAATCTGCTACGCCTCTGATGCTAAGGAGAAGATCGGTGCAGATACGCTCGATCCGAACTATAAAGCACCAAAGCGCAAGGCACCGGATGATTTTGTTAAGGAATTGATTGACTTGCTGGTTACCATAGCCCAGCGTGCCTGCAAAGCTAAGCAAGAGTTTAGTGTTAAGCAAATGCCTGGAATTAAAGTTGATCTTTATAAGGTGGCTATCAAGTTTTCCATTAATTTGGAGAAGAAAGAAGGAACGTTTGCGGAGTACTTGAGCGGATTATGTCAGTTTACGCAAGGCGGGAAGAGCACAGATTTCTACGAGAAATTATTCCCTGAATATTTTAAATGTGAAAATCCAGACTTGACCTGACAAGTAGTATCCGATCAGATCGAGTCTCGATCCTTGTTGCAATTGTTGTGTCAAGTTAGCTAGCCCAGCGGCTGCAATGCAGCGGTTGCGGCCATCTGGCGTGAGTTTCGCACGCTGGTAGCTGCTGAACATAGAGCTTTAAACTGACACTCGCTGTCGGATCAAGCCCCGATTTCTACATTTCAAATGACTTGATGGGGGAATTGAATCGCCCCCAATGCCCCTCTGTGCCGACCTTTCCCCTATCTCTTCCTCTATTCCCCAACTTACAAAGTTGGCTCTCAGGTAAACAATTCATGTCGCTTCAATTCAACTCAAGGAGTCACGCGACATGGCAACAACAAAATCAGCAGTTCAGCAGCCCCGGCTTACGACTGGCATTCTTTCCGCGACTGGATACATACGTCAGTCGCAACTAATTCCTGACATTGTTCCTTTTTCGTCAGCGACCCTCTGGCGCAAGGTCAAGGCCGGTAGCTTCCCCTCCCCCGTAAAGCTCTCTCAACGCATCACCGCATGGCGTGTTGAGGATATTCGCGCATGGTTGCTCTCACGCTGATCATCCTACTAGTGAGCCAGTAGGACGGTTTTGAGAATAGCCCAAGGAGTGGTTCTGTGGCATTAGAGATATGGAGGTGTATGGTGATTGATCGCATTGGAATAACAATCGGTATCGACAGCGAGGACAAATACAAGATGGTCTATAGCCAGCTGTATAGCATGACGGATGAGCAGAAGCATTTCGTGCCTAACGGAAAAATTATTGTCCGGAAGGGGAAGTACACTACTCGTCTTGATTACTATCCAGCGTACGGCAAGAGCAAATCTGAGCGTCGCAAGATCGCTGACATCACGATTGGAGCCAACAAGATAGAGGGCATGCTGGGGCTATACCGTCATCTCACGCTAACCCTCTACCCGCAGAACTTTCGCGACGAGGAGTTTCTGCGGTTTCAGGAGATGCTTAGCTTGTTGTTGCCAGACTATGATTATGCAAAGCTGTTCGAGCTCGGAAAGGTAAATTATCTGGAGCTTGCGGTCGATAACTACTCGCACAAATGCCACAGCTTTTTGCCATATCGCAAGGGCTGCGTGAATTCAGAAATATTCAAAGAATCCACGGGCCACTTGGGCACGACATATCTTGGCAGCAAAAAAAGTGACATACGCTTTCGCATCTACGACAAGAACAAATGTTTGATCGACAAGGGCCATGAGCCAGCCACCAAGTCGTTTCCCAATACACGGATTGAGGTGGCGTTGCGGAGAACAGGATTACGGCCAAAGGAGCTACTGGCGTTGGATAATCCGTTTACCAAACTGCGCATTGCAGACCTTGATCAGCTGCTAGCATTGTCTGCTGCCCTAGACTGGCAGCAGTTCCTAGATGATGCGCGCACGAATGGCGTACCTTATGCGCTGTCCAAGCAACCGAATAAGCGCAGGAAATTCCGGGGGATGATAGACAGTGTTCAGGTTGGCTGGTGGAGTCCAGAGAGCATCTGGAAAGACCTGCCGAAGGCATTGGCGAAAATCGCGCCTCAACCCAGTATGTTCTAGTGGCTGAGGGGGCTGGCCAAACCACCAGCCCCTTCTCATCCCTAGATCTCAGGTGGCGAGGCGACCGTGAATACCTGCCCGAACGCACACAAGACGCATACTTGTGCCCAGGAATTGCTGTTTTCATAAAGTCTAATCCGAACCATCATGAGTCGTGATTGCAATCAATTGCAAAAATCGACTCCCTAGCGGATGACACTTGGGCGTTATACAGGGGTGCCTATGACTCCTCTATGACATTAGAGGCCTAGATTCTCGAATTTCTCGAATTTCTCGAATTTCTCTATTTTTCCAAGGAATTTGCGAGAATTCTTAAGCGCTAGCCGCTCTGTTCGTTTCAAATTCCTGCCTTCACAAATGTAATATAGTGGCCTGTTTTGCAGATTGCCTCGTACATGTTACGGACAAGTGGCGCTTAGCTGGTAATACATCTTTACCGATGAAGTGATTGTGGCATCGTCAACTCTCTCCCTGAGAAATGAAGGGCTCGTACAATGATTCGCAAACCATTCCGACTAGTAGCCTGCGTTTAGGAGCAGATCAGATGACTAAGTCACTACACACGCCGATAACGATGGATGATCCCCTGCCGGGTGGCGAACCGGGCGACGAGATCGAAGTGCTCAAGTGTATGGCCGAAAGCAAAGTACCGCCGTCGGCTATCCCCGACCCCAAAGAACGCGCCGAGTACGAGGAGTTCCTGAAGACTTGGACGGGCGAAGATGAATAAACAGGCCAGCACCGCCGTTAGGTCACGAGCCCGGCCAGATTCGTTTAGCTTATGACTAGCTTGATGGCTTTGACCGCTAACTGAAGCTGTACGTTATTAGCGCCCTCGGCAAATGTGATGAGGTAAGCCCGGAGGGCTGCTTGTGTTTCGTTCGTAGGAAACTGAAAGAATTCAGACAGCGGCTGATGCAATTCTTGGGCAATTCGCTCAAGAGAATCCAACGACGGGAAGTGACGACCAACTTCTAGTCTGGACAGGTGGCGAGCATCAAGACCGACCTGTTCGGCAAGTTGCTCCTGCGTCAGCCCGGCTTGCTTCCGCAGTGCTTTAATCCTTTCGCCAACGAGTTTTTTGGTGTCCGCCATGCTGCTCCTCTGTTGGGGCCAATATTCCAACAAGGTCTCAATCAAGGCCACGGCGTCAGATAGCGATAAAGTCACAGCAATCCAATGCAAAACAACGATAAATTGCTGTTGAGCACAGAGCTAAAGTACTTTTGGTGTTGGTGTCAGAGAGGGGGGCAGGGAGATGGATTTGAACAACGAGAAAACTGGCCGAGCACGCGGGGCGCTCCTTGGTTTAGCCGTAGGGGATGCCGTTGGTACCACCGTCGAATTCCGCAGCCGGGGCACGTTCCCAGAGGTCACGGACATGGTGGGAGGTGGGCCATTTAGGTTGAAGCTGGGTGAGTTCACTGACGATGCGTCAATGGCTCTGTGTTTGGGGGCTAGCCTGTTGGAGAATGGATTTGATCCGCTAGATCAGATACGGCGCTATGTTGACTGGGTTGAGAACGGATACATGAGCAGTAACGGGCGCTGCTTTGATGTTGGCGCTACAGTCGCCAGGGCGCTTCAGCGGTTTCAACGTACGAGGGATCCGATGGCGGGCTCCACCGATCCAAAGTCAGCGGGTAACGGTTGCATCATGCGCCTCGCGCCGGTGCCCATTCGCTACTCCCATGACGTGAAACTGGCTGTTGAGTATTCGGGGGAGCAATCACGGACGACTCACGGCGCGGGCGAGTGTATTGCTGCTTGCCGTTTGCTTGGCGAAATCCTCGTGCGTGCCCTGAATGGCTCGGACAAACAAGCCGTGCTGGCGCTACCTGAATACGCTGGAGCACTCCCCGCCAATGTCGAGGCTATAGCAACAGGGAGCTATAAGAAGAAAACTCGTGCTCAGGTCAAAGGCAACGGCTATGTCGTCAGCAGTCTGGAAGCCAGTCTCTGGTGCTTTGATAAGACCGAGAACTTCCGGGATGCCGTTTTGATGGCAACCAACCTCGGGGACGACGCTGACACCACTGCCGCCATCACCGGCCAAATCGCGGGGGCATTTTACGGGGAATCCGGTATTCCCCTACCTTGGCGAGAGCGGTTGGTCATGAGTGAATTCATTGGCAAGATGGCTGAGGAACTGCTGCTAAACAGCGGCCACTTCTGTAATTGAAGGCGACGAGAAGCCGCATCTACGAACTGCTTCGACCAATTTTTTAACAATCGTTATTAACCCGGCAATTAAATAGATTAGATTGCGGCATATTGGACAGCCGAATGTTTGAAATAAGCCATGACCCGTTCCGGTGTCTTGACCAGGCGCTCCATGAAAGTGGCCGCCTTATGCAGCAAC
>WBZP01000647.1_pt1 | contig 46399 bp, 42 predicted proteins | sample 5204301 | NCBI WGS metagenome assembly WBZP01 (sample SAMN12412401, study PRJNA552823) | activated sludge metagenome | isolation source: activated sludge from nitrification reactor of wastewater treatment plant... | place: USA: Pennsylvania | collected 2017
AGCGCAGTGGTCTTGGGACCGACGGTGTAGGTCGCCGGGAAGAGATATCCCTCTGGGTTGCCCTCGGCATCTGGCGGGAGTCCGATCGCGGGATCCTTCAGCGCTCGACGTACGTCTCGACGGCTCAGATCCGTCTTCGCCACGATCGTGGCCACGATGTCGCGGACGCGTGCCCCTTCAGTGACGGTGACGCGCGACTGCACCAGTTGGGCGGGGTCGATCAGCACGGCCAGAGCCCCTTGCGCCGACATGTGCTTCTTCATCGGATAGAAGCCGACTTGGATCCGGTTGGCCTTGGGTTCGGTGCTCGCGGCCGCGAGAAACGCATCGACACTCTTGACGACCGACTCCTTCTTCAACCCCTGGCCGATCTTGGCCACAGAGTCGCCTGCCTTGACCTCAAACATCACCTGACCGCTACCCGGTCCGTCGTAGTCAGGTGCGGCTCCAAACCGCTGCTTCAACAACTTGTAGCCGACGAAGCCACCGCCGCCGAGCAGCAGGGCAATCACGACCAAGAACGCCAAGGGTTTGCCGCGCCCACCGCCACGTGCGCCCCGCTCGTCGCGGCGTCGCCCGGCACCGGCAGGTGGCCGCGACGCGGTCGCGGACTCAGATGCGCTGGCTTCACTCGGCGCCGGTGGCCGGCTGCGCCTTGGTTCGTCGTCATGGGAGAGGTTCAGACCGATATTGCTCACGAGAGTCCTTCCTGGGTCGCCGAGAGCACTTCGCCGGGGGCGCGTCCACTGGCGCGTTCAGTATCAAGGGCGTGCTGCAGCAGCACCACTGCAGCCACTTGGTCGACAACGGAGCGCCGGTTCTTGCTACGCCTACCTGCCTGTTGCAATGCCGCATGAGCGCTGACCGTGGTCAGTCGCTCATCAACCAGTCGAACCACAACGGGTACGACGGCCGCCAGTTCACCTGCGAACTGCCTGACCTTGGCCGCAGCCAAGCCCTCCGTGCCGTTCATCGACACCGGCAATCCGACCACGATCTCGATCGGGTCATGCTCGGCGATGAGCGCGGCCAGCCGTGCGAGATCGCCCTCGCCCCGAGCCACCGTCTCCAGCGGAGTGGCAATCAGTCCTGACCGATCGCAGGCGGCCACACCGATCCGGGCATCTCCCGGATCGATGCCCAATCGGACTCCTGAGCGCACGCTCAGCTCAGCCCTGCGCGAACCACTGCCACTGCTCGGTCGGCACCGCTGGGGTCACTGCCGCCGCCTTGGGCGACATCGTCTTTGCCACCGCCCTTGCCACCGATCTCAACACAGGCGCCGCGGATGAGCGCGCCCGCGTTGGCTCCCCGGGCGCGAGCGCCCTCGGTGGTCGCGACCACCATCGTGGGCTTGCCGTCGCTCACCCCGACCACCGCCACCACGGCAGGTCGGTCGTTGGGGAAGCGTCCGCGCACGTCCAAAGCCAAGGTGCGCACATCGCCGCCATTGGCGCCATCAACGACCTGGCCGACAAAAGCGATCCCATTGACGTCTTCGGCATGAGCCGCCAACTCTCCGGCACCGGCCAGCAGTTGCGCGGTGCGAACCTGCTGGATCTCCTTCTCCGCCGCGCGGACCTTGTCGAGCAGATCCGAAACACGCTCTGGCAACTGCTCCGCGCGCACCTTCAGCAGATCACTCAACTGAGCCACCAAGACGTGCTCACGCGCTAGGAACCGATAGGCGTCACCACCGACCAGGGCTTCGACCCGGCGGACACCGGAGCCAATCGAGGACTCCCCGAGCAACTTGACCACACCCAGTTGACCGGACCGGCCGGCGTGGGTGCCACCGCACAGTTCGCGAGCCCAGTCACCGACCGAGACCACGCGCACCTTGTCGCCGTACTTCTCCCCAAACAAGGCCATCGCGCCGCTCTTGACCGCATCGGCCTGGCTCATCACCTCGGCGTGCACCGCCAAATCGGCGAGCACGAGGTCGTTGACCCGCGCTTCGACATCGGCCAGCACGCTCTGCGGCACAGCTCCGGTAGCGGAGAAGTCGAACCGGAACCGGCCAGGTGAGTTTTCTGACCCAGCCTGGGTCGCGGTCTCCCCCAGCGCCTCACGGAAGGCCTTGTGCACCATGTGGGTGGCAGTGTGCGACCGACTGATCGACCGTCGGCGCTCCAGGTCCACGATTGCTTGAGCGGGTGCATCGATGAGCACCTCACCGCTGAGCACACGCGCCTTGTGTACGACGAGCCCGTGGATCGGCGCCTGCACGTCATCAACGGCCAAGCGAGCCCCGTTGGCCAACTCCAGCACGCCCTGGTCGGCCAACTGGCCGCCACCTTCGGCATAGAACGGCGTGCGGTCCAGCACCAACTCGATCTCATCGCCCTCATGGGCTGCCCGAACCGACGCGCCACTGGCATCGATCAAGCCGCGCACCAGACCTTCGCTGACCACTTCGTCGTAGCCGGTGAAGACCACCCCGGTGCGCAGCGTGTCGGCGATTTCACGGTAGGCGCCCCCGGCCGCATGGCGACCCTTCTTTGCCTTGGCATCCGCCTTGGCGCGCTGACGCTGCTCGTCCATCAGTCGGCGGAAGCCCGCTTCGTCGACACTGAGGCCCTTCTCTGCGGCCATCTCCAGGGTCAGGTCGATCGGGAACCCGTAGGTGTCGTGCAGCGCGAACGCCTTGTCACCGGAGAGAGTCCCGATGGACTTGGACTCGATGGCGGCCGACTCGAAGATCGCCGTGCCGGTTTTGAGGGTCTGCCGGAAAGCGTCCTCTTCGGCGTAGGCAATCTTGCTGATCCGCTCCCAGTCGCTGTGCAGCGTGGTGTAGGTCTCGCCCATCTTGTCGCGGCTGATCGGATACAACTCCGGCAGTGCACGGTCTTCATAGCCGAGCAGTCGCACCGAGCGGATCGCCCGACGCATCAGTCGACGCAGCACGTAGCCACGCCCCTCGTTGCCCGGGGTCACGCCGTCGCCAATCAGCATCATCGAGGACCGGATGTGGTCGGCGATCACGCGGAACCGCACGTCATCGCCCGGGTCAGCGCCGTACTTCTTGCCGGTAAGTTCCTCGGCCTTAGCGATCACCGGGTACATCACGTCGATCTCATACATGTTGTCCTTGCCTTGCAGCAAGAACGCGACCCGCTCCAGGCCCATGCCGGTATCGATGTTTTTCTTGGGCAGCGACCCAGCGATGTCGAAGTCCTCTTTGGAGCGCACCGCCGAGAGTTCGTCCTGCATAAACACCAGGTTCCAGAACTCCAAATAGCGATCCTCGGCTGAGAAGTCACCGTCAGGGCCATAGGCCGGTCCGCGGTCGATCAGGATCTCCGAGCACGGCCCCCCGGGGCCGGGCACACCCATGGACCAGTAGTTCTCTTTGGGGCCGAGCCGAGCGATCCGCTCATCGGGAAGTCCGGTGATCTTCTTCCACAGGTGCAAGGCCTCGTCGTCTCCGTCGAGGATCGAGGGATAGAGCTTGTCCTCAGGGAAGCCCCAGCCGCCGTCAGCCAGGGGCTTGGTGACCAATTCCCAGGCAAGTTCGATGGCCCCTTCTTTGAAGTAGTCACCGAAGGAGAAGTTGCCACACATCTCAAAGAAGGTGCCATGCCTTGAGGTCTTGCCAACATCTTCGATGTCAGGAGTCCGGATGCACTTCTGAACACTCGTCGCGCGCGCGTATGGCGGCGTCTCCTGACCGAGGAAGTAGGGCTTGAACGGCACCATGCCGGCGTTGACAAACAACAAGTTGGGGTCATCGAGCAGCAGCGACGCCGACGGCACCACGGTGTGACCGGCGTTGTTGAAATGGGCCAGGAAGCGCTTCCTGATCTCCGCAGTATCCATCAGTGCCTCTCCAGCCTTTCGTCATTCGGTGCCGTGCCGGCAGGCAGCGCGCGTGGTCCATCTGGCCCGATCAAGAGTCGCTCTCGCAACTCAGTTTCCTTCTCATCCATGCCGACCCGCACCTCATCGGCGAACACCGTCCAGCCGCGCTGCAACCCGGCCAGACGATCGTGCCACCCCTCGGGGGTGAACACCTCTGCTGCCCGTCGCGCTTTGACCATCACATAGATGCCCGCGCCGACCCCGGTCAAGAACCACACCGGCCGAATCACGAGCGCGCCTGCTTTCGCTCGTCGCGCAGGATCGCGCGCATCCGTTGGCGGCGCTGTTTGCGAGCTAACCGAGTGGCGTGCTTGATCTCAAAGGCAATCCGGCTGCGCACTGCGGGCGACAGCGCCCGTCGTACGCCGTGCAGCAGAGCTGCGGACTTGACCAGTGGCTCCGCGACCGCGTTCGACACCACCAACTGTTTGCCCAACACCTCCGCCCGCGGGGGGGTGTTGGCGCTAGCGGAGACCCCGGTGGTGTGGGGATTTGACGGAAGGCTCGTGATCACCGCCGCCGGTGCCCGCTCGGCTCGGGCCCGCATGCGTTCGATCTCGTCGAGGGCGAAATTCAAACCTTGGTTGACTTGGGCTGCCTCGTCACGGCTGGCCTGCAGTTCGGCGCGCAGCGAGGCGAGTTCGGCGGTGGCCTGTTCCCTGACCTCGGCGATCTCGCGCCGGTGGGCTTGGCGTTCGCTGGCCATGGCGCGTCGGTCGAGCAGGATCAGGACGCCCAGCAAGGCGGCCACGACCGCCAACGCCGCGGCCAAGATGGCCAAACTCGTCACTGAACTCACGAGGCGTGACCCTACCTGCCACGCAGCAACTGTTTGATCCGCTGCCAACGCTTCGCGATCGCCGCCTCTTCACCGATCTCGGTCGGCTGGTAGTAGGTCACACCTTCGAGGTCGTCAGGCAGGTATTGCTGCTCGGCAATCCCGAAGGGGGCGTCATGGGAATAGCGGTAGCTCTTGCCATGGCCCAATGCCTCAGCGCCGCCGTAGTGGGCATCGCGAAGGTGGGCTGGCACTGAGCCGATCCGGCCCCGTCGTACGTCGGCGCTGGCGGCGTCGATCGCCTTGATCACCGCGTTGGACTTCGGCGCCACAGCCAAGGCAATAGTGGCTTGCGCCAGATTGAGCCGCGCCTCGGGCATCCCGATCAGGGCCACAGCCTGGGCAGCGGCAACCGCTGTGGGCAGTGCGGTCGGGTCGGCGAGACCAATGTCCTCACTGGCCAAGATCACCAGTCGACGCGCGATAAACCGTGGGTCCTCACCCGCCTCGATCATCCGAGCCAGATAGTGCACAGCTGCGTCCGCATCGGACCCACGGATCGACTTGATAAACGCGCTGATCACGTCGTAGTGCTGGTCACCATCGCGGTCATAGCGCACGGCGGCCCGATCGACCGCCCGCTCCACCGTGTTGAGGTCAATGTTTCCCGACTCGGCTGCAGCCGCAGCCGCCTCCAGGTAGGTCAACGCCCGGCGGGCGTCGCCACCGGCCAGACGCAGGAGATGCGCCCGGGCGTCGTCGGCTAGGGCAAATCGGCCATTGAGGCCGTGCTCGGCGAGAAGGGCACGCTCCAGAACCTGGTCGACATCGGATTCGGTGAGCGACTCCAGAGTCAGCAGCAGCGACCGACTCAAGAGCGGGGAGATCACCGAGAAGAACGGATTCTCTGTCGTCGCCGCGACCAGGGTCACCCAGCGGTTCTCTACACCCGGTAGTAGCGCATCTTGTTGCGCCTTGGTGAATCGGTGCACTTCATCAACGAAGAGCACCGTCTCCTGACCCGTGCGTGCCAGACGGTTGCGAGCGGTATCGATGGCGGCCCGCACCTCCTTCACCCCAGCCGACACCGCACTGACTTCGACAAAAATTCGGTCAGTCTGCCCGCTGACAATGCTGGCGATCGTGGTCTTGCCTGTGCCAGGAGGTCCCCACAGCAAGAGCGACATCGGCTGGTCGCCTTCGACTAGGCGGCGCAACGGCGAGCCATCGGCGAGCAGGTGTCGCTGCCCAGCAAGTTCGTCAAGGGTGCGCGGTCGCATCCGCACGGCAAGGGGGGCGCTGCTGTGGGTATTGCCAGCCAGGGTGCCCGCAGAGCCGGACTGCGTTGGTCCGACCTCAAACAGGCTCTCCACGCAGCTGACCCTACAAGTGCTGGGCCAACTCCCCGACGATCTGGTCCAGTCGGCCAAGCACGATCGAGAAGTGGCCCTCACCATTGATCAGATGAGCCGTCGAAGCTGGGATCGCCGCAGCCAGTCGCTCACCGTGATGGGCTGGCACCATCAGGTCGGCGCCGCCCTGCCAAACGTACGTCGGCACGCTGATCGATTCGAGCTCGAATCCCCAGTGCTGGGTGAAGGCCAGGTCATCGTCGAGCCAACCGTCGATCGACCGGACACCCCCGCGGAGGTTGGCCACCAAGTCAGCACCGGCCTCGTCAGTCAGCACCGCTCGGTCAACATCGGGAAGGAGACTGGCGAGTTGGGACACCATGCCAGCGGCATCGGCTTCGGCCAAGACCGCTTGGTGCTGGGCGAGGTAGGGGCGCAACACGGCCTCCCCTGCCAACGCGGCCGCAAACTCATCCAGATTGTCTTGGCCCATGCCGTCGAGGAAGCCGTCTTCAAATGGGGCGACTCCGGCCAGTGACGCCACCGCGGCTACCCGGTCAGGCAGAAGTGCGGCGGTCGCCAGTGCGTGTGGGCCTCCACCCGACTTGCCCGCGGTGAGACAGCGATCGGCCCGCAAGTGGTCCAGCAAGGCGTTGACATCAGCCGCGACGTCGGCGATCAAACGCCCAGGGTGACGAGTCGAATCACCCGCACCTGCGCGGTCGTAGGTGACCAGCCGCAACCCATGGTCGTGGCAGGCGCGCGCCAGTGCGCTGGACTGAATCCGACACCCGGGAGTCCCATGGTGAAACACCAAGGGCACACCGCCATCGGGCCCGCTGACGGAGATGGCCAGCGTTCGTCGGTCAGCCAGGCTGACCAGGGCGGAGGTGGTCACTTCGTCGCGTTGAGGTCGAACCAGGTCTCGCGGTATTCCGGCGACTCCAGATCAGTCCGGGGTTCTTTGCCCGCTACAGGGTTCCCGGCATCGTCGACGCCGAGCAAGTCGGCAGTGATCGGCTTAGTCGGCGCGTGGCCGAGTTCGCCAGCGAAGTGACAGGCAACCTTGTGCTTCGGACCCACCTGGAGCAGCGGTGGCTCGACCTTGGCGCAGATCTCCTGGGCCAACGAACACCGAGTCCGGAACCGACAACCACTGGGCGGATTGATCGGACTGGGCACATCACCCTCTAGCCGAATCCGCTCCCGGCGACCACCAACGGCGGCCTGCTTCACGTCTGGTGCCGCAGAGATCAACGCCTGGGTGTAGGGGTGCAGCGGTGCGCCGTACAACGCATCGCGGTCGCCGATCTCAACGATGCGGCCCAGATACATGACCGCGATCTCAGGACAGAAGTGCCGCACGATCGCGAGGTCGTGGGCGATGAACAAGAACCCGATGTTGAACTCACGCTGCACGTCTTGGAGCAGGTTGATCACCTGGGCCTGAATCGACACATCCAGTGCCGACACCGGCTCGTCAGCGACCAAGACCTTGGGCTGCAGCGCCAGCGAACGCGCGATGCCGATTCGTTGGCGCTGACCACCGGAGAACTCGTGCGGATAGCGGTTGTAGTGCTCGGGGTTCAAGCCCACAAACTCCAGCAACTCCTGGACCCGGGGCTTGATCTCCTTCTCCGGCAGTGTCTTGTGAATCTCCATGGGCGTGGCCACGATCGAGCCCACCGTCTGGCGCGGGTTGAGCGAGCCATAGGGATCTTGGAAGATCATCTGGATGTCGCGACGAATCGGCTGCAACTCCCGCGCCGACATCTGCGCGATATCAGTGCCTTCGAACCGAATCTCACCGCGAGTGGGCTTGAGCAGGCGGGCCACCATGCGACCGGTGGTGGACTTGCCGCAGCCACTTTCGCCCACCAAGCCCAGCGAGCCACCACGTGGCAGCGAGAAGCTCACGCCGTCAACGGCCTGGACGTGCCCGACGACGCGACGGATGATCCCGCTGGAGCGCACCGGGAAGTGCATGGTGAGGTCTTCGACCTCGAGCACGTTGTCCTTGGCAGGCGGGACAGCAGCGTTGGAGGTCTCAGTCATCAGTGCCCACCTCGGTCGCCAGTGACGATGGGCTCACTTCGAGCACCTCACTGCGATAAATGTCTTCGGGATCGGTCAGGTGGCAGCGGGACAAGTGATTTGGCTTGCCCGCAATCGGCAGCAACTCGGGCACGACGTCGACACAGAGGGTGCCACCGACACGCTCGCGGAATTCGCACCGTGGGTGGAACGCACAGCCAGACGGTGGGCTGAGCAGGCTTGGCGGATTGCCTGGGATCGGGTGAAGCTTCTTGCTCGTGTCAGAGGTGACGTCCGGCACGCTGGACAACAGCCCCCAGGTGTAGGGCATCTGCGGGTGCACGAGGATCTCGCGGGTATGGCCGTTCTCGACCGCCTTCCCGCCGTACATCACCAAGACCTCGTCCGCCATCTCGGCGACCACACCAAGGTCGTGGGTGATGATGATGATCGCGGAGTTGAACTCTTTTTGCAGTTTCTGCAGCAGATCGAGGATCTGGGCTTGCACGGTCACGTCAAGCGCCGTGGTCGGTTCGTCGGCAATCACCAGACCAGGGTCGTTGACCAAGGCCATGGCAATCATCGCGCGCTGCCGCATGCCGCCGGAGAACTGGTGGGGGTAGTCATCGACTCGACGATCTGGCTGCGGGATGCCCACCAGTCCGAGCATCTCGACCGCGCGCTTCTTCGCCGCAGATCGTGAGACGTCGTTGTGGATCCGGTAGGCCTCACTGATCTGGTTGCCGACCGTGTAATAGGGGTGCAACGCCGAAAGCGGGTCCTGGAAGATCATGGCCACGTCTTGACCACGCTTGCGGCGCATCTGCTCGTCGGAGAGTTTCAACAACTCCACACCACCCAAGGTGATGCTGCCCGTCACGGTCGCGTTGGTGTTGCGGTGCAAACCCAAGATGGCCAGGCTCGACACCGACTTGCCCGACCCGGACTCACCAACAATGCCGAGCGTCTGACCACGGGTGACGTCGTACGACAGGCCGTCGACGGCCTTGACGATGCCATCGTGGGTCTTGAAGTGAACCCTCAGGTCGTCAACGACCAGGAGTGGTTCGGCACCGCTCGAAGCGGGTTGCGCAGGGGTGTATTCGGTGACAGTCATGAAGTCCTCGGTCCTCAGTCGAGCCTGACCCGCGGGTCGATGAAGGCGTAGGCGATGTCGACGATGATGTTGGCCAAGATCACGAAGGCCGCCAAGAAGACGACGATGCCGAGCGTGATCGGAAGGTCGTACTGCAACGTGGCCTCAACCGCCATCTTGCCCAGACCGTTGAAGTTGAACACCGTTTCGGTGATCGGCGCGCCACCCAGCACCAGAGCCAAGTCCATGCCGGCCATCGTGACGATCGGGGTAAGCGCGGCACGCATGGTGTGCTTGCCTACAACGGCGCGAGCGCTGAGTCCCTTGGCCTTGGCGGTGCGGATGTAGTCCTCAGAGCCAGTTTCGAGAATGTAGGCGCGGGTCATGCGCACATAGCCAGCCATGTAGAAGACAGCCAACGTGATCGCCGGGAGCAACAGACCGAGCAGCCAGTTGAACACGCCGCCTTCAGCGATCGGGATGTAGTTCGGGATCGGCACCCAGCCCCACCTCAGTGCGACGAACACATAGAGCAAGAGGCCGATGAAGAAGGTTGGGAAGGCGAAAATCACCAGAGTCGTGCCGACAATCAACTTATCGACGAGTTTGCCTTTGTTGAGCGCTGCGATGATGCCAAACAGGACGCCGAAGATGATCCACAGGGTGAAGGCCACTGCGGCAATCGAGACCGACACCCACATCGCATCTCGCATCTGATCCCAGACCAGCGAGGATGACTTGAAGCTGTAGCCCAAGCACGGAGCGGGGCACTCGGTGACAATCGCGGGGTTCTTTGCCCGCAACCCGGGGTCGTCGGGGAACTGTCGTCCGGCGACCACGCCCTTGACGAACTTGCCCCACTGAACCAGCACAGGCTGGTCATAGCCGAGCGTCTTGGCGATCTCGACCTTCTGTTCTGGGGTGCAGTTCTTGCCGCAACTGGTGAGCACGGCTGCAGTGGTGTTGTTCAAGAAAAGGAGGAAGGTGATCAGCGTCATCACCAGCAACATCGCCAAACCGATGAAGATGCGCCTCACTGCATAGGCGAACAACCGAGCTCCTCCCGTAGAACTTCGTGATGTGGGGGTCTACACCGCTGAGTTGGCGACTCCCCCGGCAAGGTGGGTGGCCAGGTGTCCCTGACCACCCACCTTGCGGTGGTACTACCTAGATCACTCGACTCCGATGGAGCCCAGTTCTGGGTACATGTTGCTGGCCGCAGTCTGCATGTAGCCGGTCACCTTCGACCCGTGCAGCATGTAGAACTGAGTCACGTCCAGCGGGATGTAGGCAACGTCGCGACCAACGAACTCGTCGACCTTGGCCCACATGGCCGGCTGCTGCTCCAGCGGAGCTGCCGAGGCCTCGTCGAACATCTTGTTGGCCTTGGCGCTGTCGTAGTTGCCGTAGTCCTGGCCGTTGCTCTTCGCGGTCAGGTTGACGCGGCTGTCGAACAGCGGCGGGATAACCGTGCTGATCGAGGGCCAGTCAGCACCCCAACCGCCCCAGGCGACATCCGACTTCAGGTTCGGCTTCTGCACCTCGGTGTAGTAGGTGTCGGTCAACTCGTTGAGCGAGACCTTGAAGCCGGACTTCTCCCAGCCTTCCTTCAGCGCTGCCGCGGCCTTCTGCGAGGTCGGGGAGCCACCGGAGAAGGTGAAGATGATCGGGTAGCCGACCTTGCCAGCCTTCTTCAGCACCTTCTTGGCTGCTGCGAAGTCGCCCAGACCCTCGAACGCGGGGTTCGGGGCGTAGCCGGCCACGGCCGGGTTAACGATCGACTGCGAAGGCTTCGCGGACTTCTCGCCACCGAGAGCGGCGATCCAGCCGGCCTGGTTGGTACCAAGCATCAGGGCGCGACGGACGTTGGGGTCAGTCAGGCGCTTGAAGTTCGGAACCAGGTAGCCGGTGAACGGCGAGTTGACCAGCGTTGCACGGTCAGCAGCGCTGCCCTTGATGCTGGCGTAGGCCGACGGCGGGATGTTGCGGTCAGTGACGGCGTACTGGTCGTTGCCGCGGTCGGCAACCAGACGCTGAGCGATGATCTCGTTGGTCAGACCCTCTTGGAAGACGATCTTGTCAACGTTCTGCTTGCGCACCGAGTCGGTCTTGGCGTCCCAGTTGTCGTTCTTGACGAACGTGCCGCCCTTGTCCTTCACCCACGGCTTCTCCAGCTTGTAGGGGCCGTTGGAGAAGATGGCGTAGTTGGACTTGTCGCCCTGGTCCTTGTCCTTGCGGTAAGGGTCGAACATGTGCAGCGCAGCAAGCGCGAGCGGGAAGTCCTGCCACGGCTTGTTGAAGTTGTAGGTAATCGTGTTGCCATCGCACACGACCGCCTTGTCGAACTGGGCCTTGCCCTTGGCGTTCTCGTTGTAGGGGCCCTTGTAGTCCGGAGCGTCGATATAGCCCAGCGCGTAGTTGGGGCCACCGATGATCACGTCAGTCGCGAAGACACGCGAGGCGCCGTACTTGAGGTCCTCACAGGTGACGGGCTTGCCGTCTTCCCACTTCACGCCGTCCTTCAGGGTGAACTTCCAGGTCGCACCGTTGTTGGACGCGGTGCCGGTGTCAGTAGCCAGGTCGGGGACCGGAGTCGTCGACTCGGTCATGTCCTCTGACACTGGGAAGGTCACCAGAGTGCGGTAGACCAAGCGCGAGGTGTTGGCCAGGTCACGGCCGATGTACATGCGCTGGGGGTCTAGGTGCTCCGCCGGACGGAAGGTCAGGTAGTACAGCGTCTTGGAGCCCTCGGCGCTACCACCCCCGCCGCCACAGGCGGCGAGTCCGGTCACGCTCAGAGCAGCTGCTGCCACTACCGCAAGTGACTTGCGATACTTGGTCATCTGTTCTCCTTGTCTTAGTCACCCCGTGGTGGGGGCGACTTTCTCGGCAGCTCCGTCGCTACCGAAATCTAGGGGGGTTAACGATCCGCCTTGGGATCGAGGGCGTCGCGAAGTCCATCGCCGAGCAGGTTGAAGCTGACCACCACCGAGGCCAGCACCACTGCCGGGATGAAGAAGTACACCAAATCGGAGTCGTAGTAGTTCGTGGAGTCGGACAGCGTGTTGCCCAGCGTGGGAGTCGGCGTCTTGACACCCACACCCAGGAAGCTCAGCGCGGCCTCTGCCGAAATGTAGGCCGGCATGGTCAGCGTGAAGTACACCAAGATCGGCGCCCAGAGGTTGGGCAGCATCTCCTTGAAATAGATCCGCCAGCGGGAAGCGCCCAGAACCTTGGCTGACTCCACAAACTCGCGCTCGCGGAGGCTGAGCACCTGGGCGCGCACAATGCGGGCGAAGCTGGGCCAGCCAAACACGGCCAACACCAGGATCAGATAGGTGGCGCGGGCAAAGTTGCCCTTGGGCACGCCCATGTTCTCCAGCGTCATCGTCAGCGTCGATGAGAGCGACAGCAGCATCAGGGTCTGCGGGAACGACAAGGTCATGTCGATGATGCGGCCGATGATCGCATCGATCCAGCCACCCGAGGTGCCCGCGATGATCCCCATCACGGTGCCGATCAGCACCGTCAAGATCGCCGCCAGTAGCGCGATCGAGATGGAGTAGGTCATGCCCAGCACCAGCCGAGACAGTACGTCGGTGCCGGATCCGGGAGTCACGCCCAGCCAGTGACTCGCAGAGATGCCGCCGAAGTTGCCTTTTGGCACAGACCCGTTGGCCACATCGAGAAGTTCGGGGTGGTTGGCGTAGGGCTCCAGGATCCCGAGCTTGTGCAGAATCGGTGCCGCGATCGCCAGTAGCAAGAACACCGCGACCACTGTGCCCGCGATCATCGAGCCTTTGTCCTTGCGGAACCGGATCATCGCGAGTTCGCGCGGGGAACGACCACGAATAGCCGTCGACTGGTCGGCCTCTACCACCGGCTCCACTGCTGTGGGTGCCTCAGATCCAGACAAGCTCAACGCGTGCGCCCTCCTCGTCGGTGGTGAGTCGACACCCGAGGATCTCCCGCGGCATCGTCCAAGTGGAGCCTATGTGAACGCATGTGTCCCTCTCACCCACCAATCGGTAACGATCCGGCATCGGCTGCCTCTGCAAACAGTTGGCGAAAATTACGACGTCGGGGCGGTTTTGTCCGCAGAACGGGCATCTACGCCAGCTTCTTTGCGCTGCTGGTCCGAAATCGGCGCAGGTGCGGCCGTCAACGGGTCATATCCGTTGCCGGTCTTGGGGAAGGCAATCACGTCACGAATCGACTCGGCTCCTGCGAGCAGGGCACACACACGGTCCCAGCCGAGGGCGATCCCGCCGTGTGGTGGAGCGCCGTACTTGAACGCATCGAGAAGGAAGCCGAACTTCTCCTGAGCGGTCGGTTCATCGATCCCCATGACGGAGAACACCCGTTGCTGGATGTCAGCTCGGTGGATACGGATCGATCCACCGCCGATCTCGTTGCCGTTGCAGACGATGTCGTAGGCCCACGCCAGCGCGTCGCCGGGCTCCTGGTCGAAGGAGTCCAAGTCTTGCGGGGAGGTGAACGCGTGGTGGACCGCGGTCCATGCCCCCTCGCCCACCGCGACATCCCCAGCAGCGGTGGCGTCACCGGCAGGTTCAAACAACGGCGCGTCCACAACCCAGAGCAGGCTCCATGCCGATTCATCAAGCAGGCCGCAGCGTCGGCCTATCTCCAGTCGCGCCGCGCCCAGCAGTGCCCGGCTCGACTTCGTCGGCCCGGCAGCAAAGAAGACGCAGTCGCCCGGCTGGGCGCCTACGTGAGCAGCCAGTCCTGCACGTTCGGCATCGGAGAGGTTCTTGGCCACGGGGCCGCCCAGTTCGCCGTCTTCGCCAATGGTCACGTAGGCCAGGCCACGAGCGCCGCGCTGCTTGGCCCACTCCTGCCAGGCGTCGAACTGGCGGCGGGGTTGGCTGCCCCCGCCGGGCATGACCACGGCACCGACGTACGGCGCCTGGAAGACGCGGAATGGTGTGTCGGCGAAGTAGTCGGTGCACTCGACGAGTTCTTGCCCCATCCTCAAGTCGGGCTTGTCGGAGCCAAACCTGCGCATCGCCTCGGCGTAGGTGATCCGAGGCAGCGGCATCGGCAGTTCGACATCGATCAGGCGCCACAAAGCAGAGACAACCTGCTCGGCGACAGCGATGACGTCGTCTTGGTCGACAAACGACATCTCGATGTCGAGTTGGGTGAACTCCGGCTGGCGGTCGGCGCGGAAGTCCTCGTCGCGGTAGCAGCGAGCGATCTGGTAGTAGCGCTCCATCCCGGCCACCATCAGCAACTGCTTGAACAACTGTGGGCTCTGCGGCAACGCATACCAACTGCCCGGGGCCAGACGCGCTGGCACCAAGAAGTCCCGCGCCCCCTCCGGAGTACTGCGGGTCAGGGTCGGAGTCTCGATCTCGACAAACTCCAGTCGATCGAGCACGTCGCGTGCCGCCTTGTTGACCTTGCTACGCAAGCGCAGCGCAGCAGCCGGCCCAGAGCGCCGCAGGTCCAGATAGCGGTGTTTGAGCCGAGCCTCCTCGCCCACGTTGATGTGCTCGTCGATCGGGAACGGCAACGGCGCAGCCGGGTTGAGCACCTCGACCGACTCTGCAATCACCTCGATCCGGCCGGTGGGAATCTTGGGGTTCTCCTGACCGGCCGGTCGTGCCGACACCCGTCCGGTGACCTGGAGGCAGAACTCGCTGCGCAGCGAGGCCGCCACCTCCTCATCACGTACGACGACCTGCACCACCCCACTTGCCTCGCGCAGATCCAAGAACGCCACGCCACCGTGATCGCGTCGCCGCGCCACCCAACCTGCGAGGGTGACGGTCTGTCCGACCTGCTCGGCACGCAATGTGCCGGCGTCGTGAGTGCGATACACGGATTGATCTCCTTGGTTTCGTGGCTGCGTTCGGGTGCTGGCGCGGGTCAGTCTCCCATCACCGCTGCTGAGACGAAACTCGATAGTTAGACGTCGCTGCGGATCTGGGGCGTTAATTGATCGGCAGCGGGCCACCAAGATTCGGCGTCGAGGTCGATCTGCTCACCGGTGCGGATGTTCTTGATTTGATCGGGCTCCCCCGGAAACACCACATAGGGAATGCCACGCCGCTCGGCTAGGCGGATCTGCTTGCCGTATTTGGCGGGATCTGCGGAGACCTCGACTGGCAAACCCCGAGCGCGCAGTCGGTCGGCCAGAGCCGCGCATCGCTCCCGCTCGGTCTCGTCCGGCAGCGCCACAAACGCGACCGACGGGACCGTTCGATCGGCGCGCAGCCCACTGCGGGCAAACAGCGGGGCTAGCACGCGGGTCACTCCGAACGAGATCCCAACCCCGGGGTACGTCGAACGCGTGTCAGCCGCCAACTCGTCATAGCGACCCCCCGAGCAAATCGACCCCAGGCCCTCGTGACCACGTAGACGGGTCTCGAAGACCGTGCCGGTGTAGTAATCGAGTCCGCGGGCGATCTTCAGATCAGCCATCACCTGCACGCGGTCGTTGACCAGGCCAACGCAGCCGTTGACCACAGCAGCGAGTTCGGTGAGGCCCTCGTCGAGCAACGGGTGCTCCACCCCCAGCGCCCGCACATGGTCGACAAACGAGTCATCTGGGGTATAGATGCCAGCCAGCGCCAAGCACTGATCGGCTTGCTCTGGGGTGAGGCCCGCCTCCTCGATCAAGAGTCGCCCCACGACCTCGGCCGGCACCTTGTCGAGTTTGTCGACCACACGCATGACGGCAGCGGGATCGGCGGCTCCGAGTCCGGCATAGAACCCTTGAATCAACTTGCGGTTGTTGACCTGCAAGGTGAAGCCGGGGAGGAAATCCAGTCCCCCGAGTGCGTCGACCATCACCCGAGCCACGTCGACGTCGTGGTGGAATCCCAGGGTGTCGCGCCCGATCACGTCGATGTCGGCCTGAACGAACTCGCGGTAGCGCCCCTCCTGAGGGCGCTCCCCCCGCCACACCTTCTGGATCTGGTAGCGCCTGAATGGGAACTCCAGGTGACCGGCGTTCTCCAACACATAGCGGGCCAAGGGCACGGTTAAGTCAAAGTGCAACCCCATCCCGGCGTGACCATCGGCCGATGACTCTTGGAGGCGGCGCAGCACATAGACCTCCTTGGAGGTCTCACCTTTGCTCAACAGGGTGTCCAGCGGTTCCACAGCCCGGGTTTCGATGTTGGCAAAACCGTGGAGCTCAAACGTGCGAGCCAGGTGGGCGAGCACCTGCTGCTCCACGATGCGCTGCGCGGGGAGATATTCCGGGAACCCGCTCAGCGGGGTCGGGCGGGCCATGTCACAACCCCCTGGTGATCGGGTCAGTGCCGGGGCGATCCTCGTCGATCAGGTCCAGCAGAAATGGATTGGTGGCGCGCTCACGACCGATGCTGGTCTGTCCGCCATGGCCGGGGAGCACCACGATGTTGTCAGGCAGGGTGAGCACCTTGGACCGCAGACTCTGCAGCATGGTCGAGTGATCGCCCCCAGGCAGATCGGTGCGACCGATCGAGCCTTCGAAGAGCAGGTCGCCCGAGAACATCACCTGACTGATCTGGTCATCGTCGTACGGCGTGCGGAAGGTGACCGACCCGGGGGTGTGACCAGGAGTATGGTCGACGGTGAATTCGAGACCGGCCAACTCAACGACCTGACTGTCGGCCAACTCGCGCACATCGTCGGGCTCGGCCCAGGTGTAGTCACCCCCGAGCAGCATCTGACTGGTCTCGCGTGACATCCCGGCCATCGGATTGCTGAGCAGATGGCGGTCCGCGGGGTGAATCCACGCGGTCGCGTCATAAGTGCCAGCCACTGGCGCGACACACCACATGTGGTCGATGTGACCATGGGTGACCAACACTGCAATCGGCTTCAGATGGTGTTCACGGACCACCTGGGCGACGCCGTCAGTGGCGTCCTTGCCGGGGTCGATCACCACGCACTCGGTGCCGGATCCGGTTGCGACGACATAACAATTGGTTCCCCAAGGCCCGGCGGGGAAGCCTGCGACGAGCACGCCCATCACCCTAACTGCAGAGACGGTTAGGCTGGGCGCCCGGCCGTCCGGTCGAACCGCGCGCACACCAAGGGTGGAAGTCATGACCGCTCCCGAAGCAACCAGCAACGAGCTCTCAAGCAACGAACCTCCCCACAATGAGACTCCCCACAATGAGGTTTGGGGTCACGTCGACCCCGACGGCACCGTCTATGTCCGCACCGCCGACGGACCTCGGGCAGTCGGGTCCTATCCCGAAGGCAGCCCCGAAGAGGCGCTGGGCTTCTTCACGCGACGCTATGACGCCTTGGCGTTTGAGGTGGAGTTGCTGGAGCGACGCGTTCACAGCGGGGCACTGACCCCTGAAGAGGCACGCTCCTCGATCGAGAAGGTGCGCGCACAGGTCGTCGACGCCAATGCCGTCGGAGACTTGGCCGGGTTGGCTACCAAACTTGACGCGTTGGGGCCGGTGCTGGCTCAGCAGAGCGCCGCGCGGCGCGAGGAGCGCGCCAAGCGTGCTGAGGAGTCCAAGGCACGCAAGCAGGGCATCGCAGCCGAGGCCGAGAAGATTGCGGCTGGCACCGATTGGCGCAACGGGGCCAATCGCCTGCGGGATCTGCTGGAGGAATGGAAAGCACTCCCCCGCATCGACCGGGCCAGTGACGACGCACTGTGGAAGCGCTTCTCGGCGGCGCGTACGACGTACACCCGCGCCCGCAAGGCCCACTTCGCTGTTGTCGGCGAAGCCCGCGAATCAGCCAAGTCGGCCAAGCAGAAACTGGTCGCTGAGGCCGAGCAGTTGGCTACCTCGACCGACTGGGGGCCGACCGCAGGCCGCTATCGCGATCTGATGCGGCAGTGGAAGGCGGCTGGCTCGGCACAGAAGTCCGACGATGACGCGCTCTGGAGGCGGTTCCGCGGAGCTCAAGACGCCTTCTTCGGCGCCCGCGACGCTGCCCTGGCCGAGACGGAGGCCGAGTTCAGCGCCAATGCGGTGGTGAAGGAGGAGATCTTGGCTGAGGCCGAGACCCTGCTGCCGGTGAAGGACTTGGCCGAGGCGAAGCGTCGGCTGCGCGAACTCGGCGAACGCTGGGAAGCAGCGGGCAAGGTGCCGCGGGCTCGAATCAAGGAGCTCGAAGGTCGGATGCGCAAGGTGGAGCAGGCTGTGCGCGACGCCGAGGACGCCCAATGGCGACGCAGCGACCCCGAGAAGAGCGCCCGCGCGGGCGGGTTGGTGCAGCAGCTGGAAGACGCCGTCGCCAAACTCACCGCCCAAGTGGAAGCGGCGCAGGCATCCGGTGACGCTGGCAAGGCCAAGAAGGCTGCCGCGGAACTAGAGGGTCGTCAGGCACTGCTCGACATGGCCCGCAAGGCAGCCGCCGACTTCAGGTGAGCCATCACTGGGTGACGCGATAGGCGTCAAAGACGCCTGGCACGTTGCGCACGGACTTCAAGATCGCGCCCAGGTGGGCGGGGTCACCCATCTCGAAACTGAGCCGGGTCTTGGCCACTCGGTCGCGGGTTGTGGTCAAGGTGGCCGACAAGATGTTCACCTGATGGTCGGAGAGCACCATGGTGATGTCACTGAGCAGGCGGTTGCGGTCGAGCGCCTCGACCTGGATCTGAACCAGGAACGTCGTCTGCGCCGCGGTGTCCCAGGTCACCTCGACCAGCCGGCCCGCCTGGGTGGCCAAGTCGGTCGCGTTGGTGCAATCGGCACGGTGCACCGACACCCCAGAACCGCGGGTAATGAAGCCGATGATCTCGTCACCTGGCACCGGGGTGCAGCATCGCGCCAACTTGACGAGCAGGTCGGAGACGCCCTTGACCACGATGCCCGTCTCTTCGGCGGCCCGGGAGCGGCGGCGGCGTGAATGGGTGATCTTGGTGGCTTCGGCCAGGTCCTCTTCGACATTGGCGCCGCCATACAACTCGATCACCTTGCGCACGACCGTGGGAGCACCCAGATGGCCTTCACCGACCGCGGCATAGACCGCTGAGACGTCGGCAAGATTGAGCGAGGTGGCAACGGCGGTCAGCGACTCGTGGCTCAACACCCGGCGTAGTGGAACGCCCTCCTTGCGGAGCAGCTTGGCGATCTGATCGCGACCTTTCTCGATCGCCTCCTCACGGCGCTCTTTGGTGAACCAGTGCCGGATCTTTGAGCGAGCCCGCTGGGACTTCACAAACCGCAGCCAGTCCTGGCTCGGACCTGCGTTGTCGTGCTTGGAGGTGAACACCTCGACCACGTCGCCGTGCTCAAGTTCGGACTCGAGTCCGACCAACTTGCCATTGACCTTGGCACCGATGGTGCGGTGACCCACCTCGGTATGCACTGCGTAGGCGAAGTCGACCGGCGTGGCGCGCGCAGGCAGCTGTTTCACGTCACCGCGCGGGGTGAAGACGAAGACTTGGGCACTGTTGATTTCGTCGCGCAGCGAGTCCAAGAACTCACCGGAATCGCCGAGTTCGTTCTGAAACTCCACCAGGTTCTGCAACCAGGGCAGGTCGGCATCGGACAAACGCTTGTTGGTGTCTTCGCCGGAGCGGACACTCTCTTTGTATTTCCAGTGCGCGGCGACGCCGTACTCCGCCCGACGGTGCATGTCCCACGAGCGGATCTGCATCTCGATCGGCTTGCCGGTGGGACCGATCACGGTGGTGTGCAGCGACTGATAGAGGTTCAGTTTGGGCAGCGCGATGTAGTCCTTGACCCGGTTGGGCACCGGCTTGTAGCGGTCGTGGAGTACGCCGAGCACCGAGTAGCAAATCGACTTGTTCTCGACCAAGATCCGGATGCCGACCAGGTCGTTGATGTCGCTGAACTCGCGCTCGCCGTGCACCATCTTCTGGTAGATCGAGTAGTAGTGCTTCGGCCGCCCGGTCACCGTGGCTTTGATCTTCTCTTCGCGCAGGTCCTCGGTCAGTTGGCCGATCACCTGACCCAAAACCTGCTCGCGAGCCGGTGCCTGGTCGGCGACCAGGCGGACGATTTCGTCGTAGATCTTGGGATGGAGGGTGGAGAAGGCCAGATCCTCCAACTCCCACTTGATCGTGTTCATGCCTAGTCGATGGGCTAGTGGCGCATAGATCTCCAGCGTCTCCCGGGCCTTGCGCTCCTGGGTCTCCTGCTTGAGATAGCGGATCGTGCGCATGTTGTGCAGCCGGTCAGCCAGTTTGATCACCAGCACACGGATGTCGCGACTCATCGCCACGATCATTTTGCGAAGCGTCTCCGATGCGGCGTGCTCGCCGTGCTTCACCTTGTCGAGTTTGGTGACGCCGTCGACCAAGATGGCGACCTCGTCGCCGAACTCGGTGCGCAACTGGTCGAGTGTGTAGGGGGTGTCTTCCACCGTGTCGTGCAGCAGAGCCGCCACCAGCGTCGGCTCGGTCATGCCGAGTTCGGCGAGGATCGTGGTCACAGCGAGAGGGTGGGTGATGAACGACTCACCGCTCTTGCGGACCTGGCCGGCGTGGAAGCGTTCAGCGATCGCGTAGGCACGCTCCAAGAGCGCGACGTCCGCCTTGGGGTGGTTGGCTCGGACCGCCCGGATCAGCGGCTCGAGCACCGGGTTGCCGGCCCCGCTCCGGGTGCCGATCCGAGCCAGTCGGTGGCGCACCGAGAACCCTGCCGGAGCTACGCCGGTCTCGGGTTTGCGCTCGGCCATCGCCGGGCCTCCTGGCGGATCGAATCTGAGGTGCTGTGAAGGCCACAGTCTAGGGGCCGAGCGGAGTCGTCTTCTTGGGAGCCGTTGTCTTAGATGGTGCGCAGGGCCGTGACTGGGATTTCCGCACACACTTCGCGCCCGGGCAGGAAGGAGAGTTCCATCAACACGGCAAGGCCGTGCACGAGACCCCCTCCGCGTTGCACCAGTTCGGCTGTGGCCTTGGCGGTGCCCCCGGTGGCGAGCACATCATCGACAATCAGCACGCGGTCACCATCGACCAAGGCGTCATCGTGCATCTCCAACGTCTCCGAGGCATATTCCAACTCATAGGAGACTGAGTCTGTTCGCCAGGGCAACTTGCCGGGCTTGCGCACCGGCACAAATCCAGCCCCCAACGCCAGGGCGACCGGCGCGGCGAAAATGAAGCCGCGGGCCTCCATGCCGACCACCTTGTCGACGACCACGTTGCCGTCGTCATCGCGGCCGGCCGCCGCCATCGCCTCGACCACGCGGGCGAACGCCTCGGGGTCGGCCAACAGCGGAGTGATGTCTTTGAAGACCACGCCAGGCTTGGGGAAATCGGCGACATCTCGAACCCGCGCATCGATCAGCGCCGTCAGTTCGGAGCGGTCGGTCACTTCTTGCCCCGCTTGCTCCGCGGTTGACGGGTGGGCTGGGCACGGCCGGCGGACTTGCTCTCTGCCACCGGCCCCTTGGCCTCAGGCACGATTCGACCGCTACCCAGCGCTTCTTGCCGACGCGGGGCACGCACTGCGACTTCTTCGCCGACGTGGTCGACATTGTCGACCCCGGCTGACCCGACCTGGTCAGGCTCGTCGTGAATCGGCATGTCTTCGGTGAACGCCGGCACGGCGGCATAACGGTCGGCATCACGCCGGGCCCGCTTCTGCTCCCGACGAATCGCGTCTTCGACTTCCTTCTCCCCCGACTTCAACTGCACCAGCAATGGCGGGGCGATGAAGATCGAGGAGTAGGCACCAGCGGCCATGCCGATAAACAACGACAGCGCCAGGTCTTTGAGCGCCCCAGAGCCGAGGGTGGCGATGCCGACGTACAAGATCGCGGCGACGGGGAGCAGGGCGACAACAGAGGTGTTGATCGAGCGCACCAGGGTCTGGTTCACCGCTAAGTTGGCGGCCTTGGCGTAGGTCGTCCGCGACGTGCGCAAGTTCTTGGTGTTCTCACGGATCTTGTCGAACACCACGACGGTGTCATAGAGCGAGAAGCCCAGAATCGTGAGCACACCAGTGACGGTGGCTGGGGTGACTTCAAAGCCACTCAGCGCATAGACCCCGACGGTGATCAACACATCGTGGGCCAGTGCCACCAGCCCGGCCACCGACATCTTCCACTGTCGGAAATAGGCCCAGATGAAGAGAACGACGAGCACCAAGAACACAACGAGACCAGTGGTGGCGCGCTTGGCCACCTGCTGACCCCAACTGGGGCCGACTTCGTTGACCGAGATCTCGGTGGCCTTGACACCGGTTGCCTGCGAGATGGCTGACAGCACTTGGTCAGTGGCGTCGTTGTCCAGCGGTTCGGTGGTGGCACGAATCGCATCGGTGCCCTGCACGTTGACCACTGGCGAACTGGCCGCATCAAGACCCGTACCGACGATCGCCTTGCGGACCTTGTCGACACCGGATTGGTTGGCGCTGTCTGCTCCGACCGGAACCGACAGTTCGACGCCGCCCTGGAACTCCACACCCAGGTTGAGTCCCCGAACGGTCAGACCGAAGATCGCAATGGCGAGGAAAACCGCTGAAATGGAGTACCACAGCCACTTGCGGCCAACGAAGTCGATCGACGCCTCGCCCTCATAGAGAGCATTGCCGAGTCTGGAAAACTTGCCCATCAGGCCTTACCTCCCAGCAGCGCACCGCTCCCGCGGTACGGCGCATCGATGCCCAGCGTCTCCTCCGACAGACCCGACATGGGGTGCTGACCACTGAAGAACTTCAGGCGTGCCAGCAAGGTCATCACCGGCTTTGTGAAGAAGAAGAACACCACCAAGTCGATCAGGGTGCTCAGGCCCAGGGTGAAGGCGAACCCCTTCACCACACCGATCGCGAAGATGTAGAGCACCACTGCGGCCAGCAACGACACCGCGTCGGCAGCCAGGCAGGTGTTTCGGGCCCGCACCCACCCGGTCTCGACCGCGACCCGCATCGACTTGCCATCGCGCATCTCGTCGCGGATCCGCTCGAAATAGACGATGAAGGAGTCAGCAGTGATGCCGACCGCGACGATCAGACCGGCGATACCAGGCAGGGTCAGGGTGAAGCCTGCTGCGCGGCTCAACACCAGCACACTGGCGTAGGTCAAGATGCCGGCCACGATCAGGGAGCCGATCACGACCAAGCCAAGACCGCGGTAGTAGAGCAAGCAGTAGCCCATCACCAGCAGCAGACCGATCACACCGGCCCAGATGCCGGCGTTGAGTTGATTGCCAGCAAGTTGCGGGCCGATGTTTTCGACGGAGGCGTTGAAGCGCAGTGGCAGGGCGCCGTACTTCAGCGAGGTGGCCAGCGACGAGGCGCTTTGCTGGGTGAAGTCACCGGTGATCTGCGGACGGCCATCCAAGATGGGCTGGATCACTCGGGGGCTGGACAACACCTTGCCGTCCAAGACGATCGCAAAGAGTTTGCCTGTGCCAGCCAGTTTGGTGGTGACGTCGCCGAAGGTCTGAGTCGCCGACGACTTGAATGCCAGGTCCACGGCCCACGCGCTGCCGTTCTGCGGAATTCCGAAGCTGGCGGTCTTGAGTTGAGTGCCCTCGATCACGGCTTGCGACAGCAACTGCTTGTTTCCGTCGGCATCGCAGGTGATCAACGGTTGATCCGGTTTGTCTGCTGCCGCGTCAATGGGCGCGCCCTTTGCCGGACAGGTGTAGTCGTCAAACTTCTTCAACCACTCCTCCCCCGGATTGTCTTGCCACAGCAGCGGCTTGTCGACCGCCGCGCCCTTGGCCGGGCTCTCACTAGGGGTCGCCGACGGCTTCTTGGTGGCCTTCTTGGTGGGCTTTGCCTGGGCTGCCTTCTTGGTCTTCTTCTTGGCGTCCGCCTTCGCAGAGGCGCTCGGCGACGGGGTGGCCTTATCGGCGGGCTTGTCTCCTCCGGCCACACAGGGATTGGCGCCACATTGGGCGACTAGGCGAAATCGCAGCTGAGCGGTGCGCTTGACCGCATCTACGAGACTGCGCGCGTTAGCCCCGGGCACTTCGACCACCACGTTGCGGTTGCCTTGGGTGCTCACCGCAGCTTCGGCCACACCGGTGCTGTTGACCCGGTTGTCGATGATGCTGGCGGCTTCTTTGAGTTGGGCCTCAGTCGGGTTGGCGTCGGAGGCGACCATGGTGATCCGGGTGCCGCCGCGCAAGTCGAGGCCCAGGCCTGGCGCCCAGGTCTTGCCCAATGCGGCCAACACACAGGTCAGCAGAGTGCCGATGAAGAAGAAGACCAGCGTGCGCTTGGCATGGCTGCGCTGCTGTCGCTTGGAGCGAGCCATCACTGCTCCGTCGGTGCGTTGTCGGTGATGTCAGTCGGGTTGGCCGGGGGCAACTCGTCAGCCCGGCGTACGACGGCTTGTCGGGCAACCTCGATCACCACGCCGTTGGCAATCTCCAAGTGAACCCGCGTGTCGAGCAATTCGGTGATCGTTCCGAAAATCCCCGACGACAGCACCACCCGGTCGCCAACTGACAACGCCTGCTGAATCGAGGCAAGCGCCTGCTGCTGCTTGCGTGCCGGACGGATCAACAGGAACCAGAAGATCGCCAAGGTGGCGATCAGGGCGAGTAGGGGGGTGAATTGCTGCACGGACACGCCTTCTCATTGGGGACAACACACGTGAGGGCGACAGAAACTCTGTCGGGCCGACGATGCAGCCTACCTGCTCAGGTGCGACCGAGAGCGCACCGCCCGCTCAGCCTTCAGATGGGTCGAACAACGGAAGATCGGCCTCCACGCTCCACGGGCTGCCAGCAGGAACCGCCAGCCCCAGATGCGCCCATGCCGCGGGCGTAGCGACTCGACCGCGCGGAGTGCGAGCCAAGAAGCCACAGCGAACCAAGAACGGCTCGGCCACCTCTTCGACGGTTTCGCGTTCCTCCCCAACTGCGACAGCCAGCGTGCTCAAACCAACGGGACCGCCCCCGAATCGGCGACAGAGCACGTCAAGCACCGCGCGGTCGAGTCGATCAAGCCCAATCGGGTCCACTTCATAGAGGTCGAGGGCGCGGTGGGCGATGTCGCGGGTGACGATCCCATCGGCACGCACTTGGGCGAAGTCGCGAACTCGGCGCAACAGACGGTTGGCGATTCGGGGTGTGCCTCGTGATCGCGAGGCGATCTCCGCACTGCCGCCTTCGTCGAGGTCAACCTCCAGCATCCGCGCCGAGCGGCGAACGATCAGGTCGAGTTCGCTGGGTTCATAGAACTCAAGGTGCGCGGTGAAGCCGAACCGATCCCGAAGTGGTCCGGGCAACAATCCAGCGCGGGTCGTCGCACCGACCAAGGTGAAGGGAGGAATCTCCAGTGGGATCGCGGTAGCCCCGGGGCCTTTTCCGATCACCACATCGACCCGGAAGTCCTCCATGGCCATGTAGAGCATCTCTTCGGCAGCACGATTCATCCGGTGGATCTCGTCAACGAACATCACATCGCCCTCGTTGAGACCCGACAAGATCGCGGCCAGGTCCCCCGCGTGGGTGATCGCTGGGCCGCTGGTTAACCGCAGTGGACTGCTCATCTCGGCAGCGATGATCATCGCCAGCGTCGTCTTGCCTAACCCTGGTGGTCCGGAGAGGAGCACGTGATCCGGCGTACGTCCTCGGGAGCGGGCGGCCTGAAGGACCAAGGACAACTGCTCACGGACGCGCTCTTGCCCAATCACTTCATCGAGGCTCTTGGGTCTTAGCGCAGCCTCAACCGCACGCTCGTCACCGCTGGCCTCGGCGGCGACGACCCGGGAGTGCAAAAACTCCGCCTCGGCGGCCTCGAGATCCTGCTCGCGAGGGCCGCTCATGACGAACTCAAGGTGCGCAGAGCCAACCGGAGCAACTTGCCCACATCGGGGGTGGGCATCGCAGCCGCGTCATCGGCAACTGCAGCAATAGCCCGATCGGCCTCTTTGCCTGACCACCCCAGGCCGACCAGTCCGGCATGCACCTGGCTCTGCCATGCCAGCGCAGCGGGCGCTGGCGTCGAGCCGAGAAGAGCGCCTCCGCGCGGTGACCCGATCCGGTCGCGCAACTCCAAAATGATCCGCTGTGCCCCTTTGACGCCCACGCCTGGCACTGCGGTCAGGGTCTTGACGTCATCACTGGTGATCGCGCGCCGCAACGCCTCAGGACTGTGTACGGCGAGCATGGCCTGGGCCAACTTTGGACCCACTCCACTGGCGGTCTGCAGGAGTTCGAAGGTCGCTTTCTCCTCGTCGGTGGCAAAGCCAAACAGGGTGAGCGAGTCTTCGCGCACAATCATCGTGGTTGGCACTGTAGTCAGTTGCCCCACCCTCAACTGGGCCAACGTGTTGGGGGTGCATTGCACGTCGAGGCCGATCCCGCCGACCTCGATCACGGCACTGCTCAAACCGACATCGGCAACGGTGCCTTTGACAAACGCGATCACGCTCGCGCTCCCCTCTGCCCGGAGGCGGCCTGCACGGCCAGGGCCGCTGCGATCCGGCTCTGGGCCCCACCTCGCCACACGTGACAGATGGCCAATGCCAACGCGTCAGCGGCATCGGCTGGTTTAGGAGCCGCATCGAGTCGGAGCAGTCGCGCCACCATCGAGCCGACCTGGGCCTTGTCGGCACGACCACTACCGGTGACCGCGGCTTTGACTTCGCTAGGGGTGTGCATCACCACGGGGATTCCCCGGCGAGCGGTGGCCACGAGCGCGATCCCACTGGCTTGGGCAGTGCCCATCACGGTGCGCACGTTGTGCTGGCTGAACACTCGCTCCACAGCCACCGCATCGGGCTGATAGCGGTCTAGCCAACTCTCCACAAACGCCTCGATCGCCACCAGACGGTTGGCCAGAGGAAGGTCAGCCGGAGTGCGACAGACATCGACCGCAACCAGGCTTAGCGGTCGCCCAATGCTGCCTTCGACGACTCCAAAGCCGCACCGGGTCAGACCTGGGTCTATCCCGAGCACACGCATCTGGTCACCTGTGAGGTTGGGGCACCGCAGGGCGCCGTACGAACATGTGTTCGCAACGTTAGCCCGCAGCAGCGACGGCCTGGTTCAGCGACACGCTCAGTCGTCGAGTTCGGCCATGACCTCATCAGTCACGTCGAGGTTGGCATAGACGTTCTGAACGTCGTCGAGGTCTTCGAGGGCATCGATCAGCCGAAACACCTTGCGGGCGCCGTCGGCTTCGAGACCGACCTGCATGCTGGGCACAAAGCTTGCCTCGGCAGAGTCATAGTCGATGCCAGCGGCTTGGAGCGCACTGCGCACTGCCACCAGATCAGTCGCCTCGCTGACCACCTCGAACGACTCCCCAAGGTCGTTGACCTCCTCGGCACCCGCGTCAAGCGTGGCCTCGAGTACGTCGTCCTCAGTGACCTCTCGACCCTCCTGCTGACCCGGGACGATCACGACACCCTTCCGATTGAACAGATAGGCGACGGACCCCGGGTCGGCCAACGAACCGCCGTTGCGGGTCATTGCCGTGCGCACCTCCATGGCGGCGCGGTTCTTGTTATCAGTCAGACACTCGACCAGCATGGCCACACCGCTGGGGCCATAACCCTCATACATGATCGTGGTGTAGTCGGCGCCACCTGCTTCGGCACCAGAACCCCGCTTCACCGCGCGGTCGATGTTGTCATTGGGGACGCTGGACTTCTTGGCCTTCTGGATCGCGTCGTAGAGCGTCGGGTTGCCACCTGGGTCTCCCCCACCCATGCGGGCGGCGACCTCGATGTTTTTGATCAACTTGGCAAACATCTTGCCGCGCTTGGCGTCGATGACTGCCTTCTTGTGCTTCGTGGTGGCCCATTTGGAGTGGCCGGACATGGGTGTCTCCTACAAGGTCTGGGGGTGCTCGGCGATCCTAGCCAAGGGTCGTGGCGACGTGTCGGACGAAGTAGTCATGTAGTCGGGAATCCCCGGTCACTTCGGGGTGGAAACTGGTGGCGAACAGGTGGCCCTGACGCACCGCTACCGGATGCCCGGCCGCAGTGGCCAGCACGTCCACTCCCTCTGCAACCTCCTCCACCCAAGGGGCCCGGATGAACACCGCATGGAACGGCTGATCGAGTCCGGCGATCTGGATCGGACTTTCAAATGAGTCCACTTGGCGGCCGAAGGCATTGCGGCGCACCGTGATGTCCAGACCGCCGAAGGTCTCCTGATCTGAGGTGCCATCGAGGACTCGATCGGCAAGCAGGATCATGCCGGCGCAGGTCCCATAAACCGGCAGTCCGGAGGCGATCGCTGCCTTGAGAGGCTCAAACACCTCAAAAATGCGGGCCAATTTGGCGATGGTGGTGGACTCGCCGCCGGGAAGGATCAGGCCTTGCAGTCCGTCGAGTTCTTCGGCCCGGCGTACAGCCCGGGGGTCGGCGCCGACGGCGGCAAGCATGTTGAGGTGCTCGCGCACATCACCCTGCAGAGCGAGTACGCCGATTTGTGGGCCGCTCACCGGTAGGCAGATCCTGGCTTGGTGGCTTGATAGAGCCAGGCATCGAAGAAGCCGTCAAGTTGTCGGCCGGAGATCTCTTCAGCCAGCGCCACAAAGTCGGACGTGCGCACACTCTGACCGCGGTGACGTGAATACCAAGTGCGCATCAGAGTGCGCATCTTGGCCTTGCCGATGCGGTGCCGCAGCGCCATCAACGTCATGGCGCCGCGCTCGTAGACCGACTCGGTGTCAAACAAGTAGGCCGGGTGCCCGAGTGCGGCCGGCGCCGGACTCCATCGGTCTGAACTGGCCGGATCGGCGTAGAGCGATTGATAGCGACGTTCGGCCCAACCGGGCTTGACCGAGTCTAACCAGAGCCACGAGGCATAGGTGGCGAAACCCTCGTTGAGCCAGATGTCACCCCAATCGCGCGGGGTGACCGAATCACCGAACCATTGATGGGCGGCTTCGTGCACCACAACCATGCGCGGGGCCTGTGGTTCCAGAACAGGTCGACTAGCCGTCTCAAGGGAATAGGGCAGTCCCTGTAGCGCGATCACTCCGCCTGCTTTGAAGGGGTAGGCGCCGTAGCGGTCGCTCAGGAAGTTCAGCGCCTTGTCGCCCCAGCCAGGCAGTGCAGTACGGGTGCCGGAGTCGAGGTATGACCACGTGCGCACACCGGCACCGCGACCGACCACCTGGCGCAGCGGCATGATCGTCACCGAGGTCAGGTACGGCGACACCGGAACGTCCTCGACCCACTTCGTCGTCGCCGAACCTCCGGTGACCACACGTGACTTGAGCACTCCAATCCCGGCCACGGTGAGTCGTTTGTCGGTGGTCACGCTGATCGAAAATCTGGCTTTGTCGTCGATCCGGTTGTTGACGGCGTACCACGTCATGGCACCCAGCGGTTCGTTGAGCGCTGTGATCCCGTGACTGACCTGGAGCCAGCCTTCGACGCTCCCGTCGGGGTCGTCCCAGGGCGTCGGCACCCCGTGATACTTCACCACCAACGTCGCCGTGGCTCCGTTGGAGAGCGGCGTTGCGGGTGTGATCACCAACTTGTGACCCGTGCGCGCAAACGTCGCTGGCGCTGCGTCGACAGTCACCTCGTCAACGGTGAGACCGGCCAAGTCGAGACTGAACTCAGACAAGTCCTGGGTGGCCGTGAGCGTGACCGTTTCATTGACCTCGATCGAGTTGTCGATCTCCCCGTAGGTCATCGCCAGGTCATAGTGGGTGACGTCGTAGCCGCCGTTGCCGAACTCGCCGAAGAGCGAATCGGTTGAGGTCTGCGCACCGGGGGTCGGGTCGCCATTGGCCTGTGCAGGGGTGCCCCCGCCGACGACAGCGAGGGCGAGGAGGACCGCAAGCAGTCGCCGGGCGGCCTTGGTCACCAGCCGCGCTCTGCGAGACGGTGTGGCTGGGGGATCTCTTCTACGTTGATGCCGACCATGGCCTCGCCCAAACCGCGCGACACCTTGGCGACCACGTCTGGGTCGTCATAGAAGGTGGTGGCCTTAACGATCGCAGCCGCCCGCTCAGCAGGGTTGCCGGACTTGAAGATGCCAGAGCCGACAAACACGCCTTCGGCACCCAACTGCATCATCATCGCGGCGTCGGCTGGGGTGGCGATGCCTCCGGCGGTGAAGAGTACGACGGGTAGTTTGCCGGCTTCGGCAACCTCGCAGACCAGGTCATAGGGAGCCTGGAGATTTTTCGCAGCGACGTACAACTCGTCAGCCTCCAGACCCTGGAGTCGGCGGATCTCCCGACGGATCGTGCGCATGTGGGTGACCGCGTTGGAGACGTCACCAGTGCCAGCTTCGCCCTTGGAGCGGATCATGGCCGCACCCTCGGTGATGCGGCGCAGCGCCTCGCCCAGGTTGGTCGCGCCGCACACGAATGGCACCGTGAAGGCGAACTTGTCGATGTGGTTCTCGTAGTCGGCCGGGGTCAGCACCTCGGACTCATCGATGTAGTCGACTCCCAGGCTCTGCAGCACCTGAGCTTCAACGAAGTGACCGATGCGAGCCTTGGCCATCACCGGAATCGACACGGCTTCGATGATGCCGTCGATCATGTCGGGGTCACTCATCCGCGAAACGCCGCCTTGGGCACGGATGTCAGCCGGAACGCGCTCCAGCGCCATCACGGCAACAGCGCCGGCGTCTTCGGCGATCTTGGCCTGCTCCGGCGTGACGACGTCCATGATCACGCCGCCCTTGAGCATTTCGGCCATGCCACGCTTGACGCGCGAGGTGCCGGTGGAGTTCTGGTCTGGTGCACTCATAAAGTCGAATCCTACGAGTCCAGCGGAGTGCTCGCGAACGCGGTGCGACTCCGGGCGCTCAGATAGACCGACTCGATCTGCGGCACCACGGTCGACCAGTCGTAGGCCGCGGCCATCTCGGCGGCCGCGCGCCCCAGAGCAAGCCGCTCCGAAGGGCTGTTCAGCAGACTGTCAATTGCCTCACCGAGGGCGACAGAGTCACCAGGCGGGACGAGGCGAGCGGCTCTGCCCGCCTCAGTCAAGGCGGCGAACGCCGGAATATCGCTGGCCACGATGCAGGCTCCAGCGGCCATGGCTTCCAACACCACCATGCCGAACGACTCCCCCCCCAAATTGGGGGCCGCCACAACATCGGCTGTGGCTAGGAGTGAGGCCAACATCAGCTCGTCGACGTGGCCGAGGAAGCGTAGGTTCATTCCGCTATTTGCCCGCGGTCGGCCCGGTCCGGCCACGAGAATCTGAGTATTCGGGCGCCCCTGCAGCGCTCGCACCAGCACCTCGAATCCCTTGCGCGCGTCTTCGAATCGTCCGACAAAGAGCACAGTCTGCTCAGCCTCAGACCCCAGGCTGATCGGGGGCGCTTGACGGAACGTAGAGGTGTGAATTCCGTTGGGGATAACCGCAGCGCCGTGACCTAGGTGGGCCTCGGTGGTGCGGCGGGCTTCGGCCGAGACCGCAATCCTTGCGTCAATGTTGCCCAGACGGGCCTGGAAAGCCCGCCCTGCCATGCGCAGCGCACGTGACTTGGGCAGGGCCATGTGAAAGGTGGCCACGGTCGGTACCCGCGCCAACTTGAGCGCGTGCAGCCCAATGCTGGGCGCCGTGGGTTCGTGGACGTGGATCACGTCGTAGTCGCCTTCGCGTAGCCAGGCGCGCAGCCGCCTCGGCGCCAACCGCACCCGACTCGTGGCACCGTTGTAGCGGACTGCAAACCCGGCACCCACGATCGTGACATGGGGACGGTGGCTTTCTCGCCCAGGCGCGATCACACCGACGTGGTGCCCGCGCGCCATCAGCGCCTCGGCCAGATCCAGCACATGTCCTTGCACTCCCCCGGGCACATCGAGGGAGTAGGGGCACACCAAACCGATCCTCATCGGGTGAACACCGGTTGCAGCATGTGCCAATCGTGGGGGTGGGCCTGGATTGATGCTCCTAGGATTCCCGCTATCTGCTGCAACCTAGAGCCGACATCGCCCTCGGCAATCTCGGTCAGCTCGACCGTCAGACCAGTCTCGGTGTAGCGCGTCGTGGCCACGAAGAGCGCCGCCCCAGTGCGTTCGGCTAAGACCGCCGCACCTGGCGGCATCTCGATCCGGCGGTCCAGGAAGTCCACCTCAACCCCCGTGCCGCCCATCCGTCGATCGGTGAGCAGGGCCACAAGCCCGCCGTGGCGCAGGGTCCCCTGGAGGCGCTGGACCACTCGTGCGTCGTACGGCAGCACGGCGATGCCCCGACGCGCTCGACGGCGGACGAACCATTGATAGAGCCACTCCGGTTGCACGCGCTCGGCCACTGTCGTCACTGACCCGTAGCGGCTGGCTGCCCAGGTCGCAGCCCAGTCCCAATTGCCTTGATGCGCCGCCGCGACCACCGCACCGCTCCCCCTCGCCAACGCCTGGGTGAGCTCATGTGCACCGACGACCTCAGTTCGTCGCGACCAGTCGGCTGGCAGTCGCACCATGTGGACCCAGTAGCGCAGATAGGAGGCGATTCCTGCCCTCGTCGTACTTCTCAGACGAGCGGGGGGTACGACGGCCGCAAGGTTTTCGCGCAACTGTCTCACTCGCGCACCCTTGCGCCAGCAGATCACCGCGGCGACCACGTCAAGCAGCTTCACTCGACTGCTCGTGCCTGGCGTTGGACGCTGTGGATCCGCTGCGCCACGGTGAGCGTGCTTGCCGCAGCCAACAGCCAAAGACCGATCTGCAAAACCTCGGGCACGTTGGCCAGGTCGGCGATCAGTACGCAGAGCAGGATCCAGGCCAAACGGTCAGCCCGCTCCGCGAAGCCGCCCTTGCCGTTGAATCCCGCCGATTCGGCGCGAGCCCGGGTATACGAGGTGAGGGCCCCCATCACCAGATTCAGCAACGACAACGCCAGATAGAGCCGGCTGTCGCCCGGTCCGGCGTAATAGAGCACCAAGCCGCCGAAGATGGCCGCATCGCCGAATCGGTCCAGCGTGGAGTCCAAGAATGCGCCGAACTCACTGGGCCGCTCACTGATCCGAGCCATCTGTCCGTCAAGGGTGTCGGCAATCACGAAGAACGCAACCACGGCGGCGCCCTGCCACAACATCCCCTGGGGGAAGCAGGCCAGAGCTCCCACCACGACCCCCAAGGTGCCCAGAACCGTCACCAGGTTGGGGCTCACCCCCAGCCTCAGCAGTAGCCGGGCCTGGGGCGTCCAGATGTCGTGCCAGACATCACGAAATCGCTCAAGCACGCCAGGCCTCGGCCAGCAGCGCCCGAGTGTCGTCGAGCAGTTGGGGCAGCGTCTTCGTGCCTCCCACCACGGTGATGAAGTTGGCATCGCCGGTCCAACGCGGCACCACATGTTGATGGAGGTGATCGGCCAGGGAACCCCCCGCTGCCCGGCCCAGATTGAGCCCCACGTTGAAGGCGTGCGGTTGGCTGACCGCCTCAAGGGTGCGAATCGCCTGCTGAGTCAGTTTGGTGACCTCGTGGGCCTCGTCGTCGGTGAGTTGGTCCAAACCGGCGACGTGACGATAGGGCACCACCATCACGTGACCAGGGTTGTAGGGGTGCAGATTGAGCACGACGTAGGCATGCTGCCCCGGACGCACCACCAGACCTTCTTCGCCCCGCGCGGGGATCCTGCAGAACGGACATCCCTCGGCTTCACCCGCACTGCGGATGTAGTTCATCCGGTACGGCGTCCAGAGCCGCTCAAGCCCGTCCTGCTCCCCCACACCAAAGGTCTCATCGCTCACGGGGTCATCATGCCCGCAGCCGCCCGCCAACCCCACCTTGGTTGATTTCGTCTCGCCCGCTCGGCGGGCGGCCTGTCCTGAGCTTCGTCGAAGGGCTCACTCAACGGCCTGCGGCGGAGTCAATCTCAACCGCGAGTCACACCTGGGTACGAGTTTCGATGGCCTCTCGAATGCGCGTGATCGCTTCGGCGATCGGGACCCCGTTGTCTTGGCGGCCGTCGCGATAGCGGAACGAGACCGCACCGGCAGCCACATCGTTGTCGCCGGCGATCACCATAAAAGGCACCTTCTGCAACTGGGCAGTGCGGATCTTCTTCTGCATCCGATCATCGGAGGTGTCCACTTCCACCCGGATTCCGGCCGCCCTCATCTGCGCTGCCACGTCGTCGAGGTAGTCCTCGTGCCGCTCTGCGATCGGGATTGCGACGGCCTGGACCGGGGCGAGCCAGGGCGGGAAGGCCCCGCCATAGTGCTCAGTGAGCACGGCGACGAACCGCTCGATCGAGCCAAACAAAGCCCGGTGGATCATCACCGGACGCTGCCGACTGCCGTCGGCCGCCTGGTACTCGAGCCCGAACCGTTCGGGCAGGTTGAAGTCCAACTGGATGGTCGACATCTGCCAGGTGCGACCGATCGCGTCCCGGGCCTGCACCGAGATCTTCGGCCCGTAGAACGCCGCGCCGCCCGGGTCTGGCACCAGTGCGAGACCCGACGCGGTGGCCACCTCTTCGAGGGTCCGGGTGGCCTCCTCCCAGGTGGCGTCGTCGCCGACGTACTTGTCCGGGTTCTTGGTCGACAGTTCCAGGTAGAAGTCGTCGAGGCCGTAGTCGCGCAGCAGGTCGAGCACGAAGGTGAGCAGCGAGGACAGTTCGTCGCGCATCTGCTCGCGGGTGCAGTAGATGTGGGCGTCGTCCTGGGTGAAGCCGCGGGCGCGGGTCATGCCATGCACGACACCGGACTTCTCGTAGCGATAGACGGTGCCGAACTCAAAGAGCCGTAGGGGCAGCTCGCGGTAGGACCGGCCGCGCGAGCCGAAGATCAGGTTGTGCATCGGGCAGTTCATCGGCTTGAGGTAGTAGTCGATGCCGGGCTTGTCGCCGGAGGGGTCCAACTGCATGGGCGGATACATGCCGTCGGCGTACCAATCCAGGTGGCCGGAGGTCTCGAACAACTGCCCCTTGGTGATGTGCGGGGTGTAGACGAACTCATATCCGGACTCTTCGTGGCGACGCCGCGAGTAGTCCTCCATCGACTTGCGCACGACGCCACCCTTGGGGTGGAAGACCGCCAGGCCGGAGCCGATCTCGTCGGGGAAGCTGAACAGGTCCAGTTCCTTGCCCAGGCGGCGGTGGTCGCGACGTTCGGCCTCTTCCAGCCGGTGCAAGTGCTCGTCGAGGGCCTCTTTGGATTCCCACGCGGTGCCATAGATGCGCTGTAGTTGGGGGTTCTTCTCGCTGCCGCGCCAGTACGCCGCCGCCGTGCGCATCAACTTGAACGCCGGAATCCGCTTCGTAGTGGGCAGGTGTGGACCCCGACACAGGTCTTTCCAGACCACGGCACCGTTGCGATCAAGGTTGTCGTAGATGGTGAGTTCACCAGCCCCGACCTCGGCGGAGGCACCTTCAAAACTACCGTCGGTTGAGCTGCCATCTGCAGGATGGCTAGTTGAAACCACGGCACTCTTGAGCCCGATCAACTCCAACTTGTAGGGCTCACCGGCTAGCTCGACCCGCGCATCGTCGTCGTTGGTGACCCGGCGAGAGAACTTCTGGTTGTCCTTGATGATCTTGCGCATCCGGGTCTCGAGCTTGTCGAGATCCTCAGGCTTGAACGGCTCGGCCACGTCGAAGTCGTAGTAGAAGCCGTTGTCGACCGGCGGCCCGATCCCGAGCTTGGCCTCCGGGAAGAGGTCCTGCACAGCCTGGGCCAACACGTGAGCGGTCGAGTGCCGCAAGATGGCGCGGCCGTCAGCAGAGTCGATCGCGACTCCTTCCACTTCGTCACCATCGGCGAGTTCGTGGGCGAGATCCCTGAGTTCACCATTGACCCGCGCAGCGATCACCTGCGGCGCGTCAGAATACAGCTGCCACGCTCGTGTGCCTGGCTCCACGCTCTCCTCGGTGCGCTGATCGGCGTCGAGGCGGACGAGACGAAGTGCAGACACGGTGAACTCCTGGTCGAAGGGGTGAACCTGCGAATCGTATCTGCCAGCAGCTGCTCGCGACGGCGCCCGCGCCTTCTACACTCACCGCAACCGCTCAGGGGGAAGTTTGTGAGTCAGCAGTCACGTCCGCCGCGACGTTCGACCACGCCGTCGCGTCGCGCCAGTCGCGGAGGTTCGCGTGGTCCCAGTTCGCGTAGCCACGGTTCGAGCCGTCGTACGCCGAAGCCGCAGCGGCGCCGCTACCTTCGCTGGATCCTCCTCGGCAGCGTGGTCGCCGTGCTCGGGCTAGGCGCATTTCTACTTCCTTTAGCGCGGGCAGCCGGTCAGGCCCAGTCGGCCAAGGTTGCCATGGAGTCGGCTCAGGCCAACCTGGCTGCCCAGCACCCTGACCTGGCTCGCACCGATTTGGCGAGTGCCCACGAGAACGCCGCCGCCGCACAACAAACGCTGCACGGCATCGCGGGTCAGATCTGGTCACGCGTGCCGATCGCCGGACGGGCCGTGCGAGATGCCACCCACCTAGTCGATGCGATGGCCGACACCGTCACCGTCGCCGAACGAGCCAGCCAAGTGCAAAGGCTGGTGACTGATTCAAACGGCCGGTTGATCGCCAACGAACGCGTCAACCTCAAGGCCCTGCGTCCGATCCTTGATGAAGCCAGCCAGATCGCTGGTCCCCTGCATTCGGCATCCTCCTCGCTCGACAAAGTCCAAGGCGACGCACCGTTTGTCGGCAACTACCTGGCCCGCAACGCGGTCAGCGCCGAGCAAAAGCTAGAACCCCTGCGCGCGGCCTACGACCGCTCGATGCCGGCCTTGCAGGCGCTCCCCCAGATCCTGGGCACCGACGGCAAGAAGAAGTACCTCATTGCCGTGCTGAACCCTGGCGAACTTCGCTACTCGGGCGGGGCCAGCCTGAGCTTGGCGCAGATGACGGCCGACAACGGCAAACTCAGCTTCGGCGAACCGGAGGACCTGGGTGCACTCAATGTGCGCAAGCAGTTGTTCACCTGGGAGGCGGTGGCGGACAACCCGCTGCACAGGAACCGTCCCGAGCGGCTCTCCAACGCCACCTTCAACCCCAACTGGAGCATCTCCGGCGAGGAGTTGTTGCGGGCCTGGAAGGTGCAATCGGGCAACGACTGCGACGGCCTCATCGCCATCGACCTGCCCGGCCTGAGCCGGTTGTTTGCGTTGACGGGCCCGCTGCAGGTGCCGCCGTACGGCGAGCTCAACGCCAGCAACTTGGTCTCCGAACTGGCCGGCTCCTACGACAAGTTCGGCTATGACGAGCAGAAGCGCCGCCACGAGCTCAACAACGCGATCATCCCTGCCTTCCGCAACAAGTTCCTCTCCGGAGGCCAGTACTCCGAGAAACTGAAGGCCCTGCGCGATGCCGGACAAGCGCGACAGTTCGTGATGTATTTCCGCGACCCGACGCTGCAGTCAGCGATGGACAAGATGGGCGTGGCCGGGGATCTGTCGCGCACCAAGACCGACTTCATCTTCGTGGCCACCCAGAACCTCAACGGCTCCAAGGCCGACTTCTTCCAGCGTCGCTCCGTGGCAGCCGACATCAAGATCAATCCCGACCGCTCGATCTCCTCTCGGGTGGTCACCACGATGCGCAACGAGACCCCGCCGTACGCCGGGAACGGGGTGGACCCCCGCCGCGGCTACTACACCCGCTGGGCTGGGTCGCTCGGTGCGGTGTTCATGCCCGACGATGCCGACGTGATCAGCGCGCGGATCAACGGCAAGGTGTTCCGCCGCAACGAAATGACCACCCGCGATCGTCGCTTCTTCTTCCGTCCGCTGATGATCCGTCCGGGAGGGCAGCGCAATCTCGCCTTCAGTTACAACCTGAAGAACGCTGTCTCCGCCGAGAACGACCGCTGGGTCTACCGCCTCACCGTGCAACCGCAAAGCCTCGCCCAGCCTCAAGACTGGAAGATCCGGGTCAACTGGCCGGAGAACTTCACCTTCGACGCTGTGCGGAACCCGCAATGGAAGGCAGTCTCAGCCACGTCCGCAGAGTTCGTGATGAGTGGGGTGCCGATGTCGACGGATCTGGAGTTGGTGCTCGAGAAGAGCTGAACGCTCGGTGGGCGATACTGGGTTCGAACCAGTGACCTCTTCGGTGTGAACGAAGCGCGCTACCACTGCGCCAATCGCCCGAGTGCGCCGCAACACTAGCGCATTGGTTCGGGTTGCTGGGAATCGACCCAGGTGACTCAGACCACAAGAGATTGTTGAAACTTCTTCGGCGATTTCGCGTGATGAAACCGCAGCCCGCCCGTCTCTTAGCCGTACAGGCCGGATGGGGAGGGACCATGCAGCAGCGCGAGAGTGTCTCAATCAGTGACACCGTCACCATGTTTCTCGTTGACGACGAGGGCTCTCGCGGTGCTGTCACCGTGGAACTGGGCTACAACGCCGCCGATCCGTTCGCCATGAGCTTCACGTTCCTGACCAGTACGCCGGTCACGTGGACGTTTGCTCGCGATCTGATCGGCACGGGGATCTATGAGCCCACGGGCGAGGGCGACGTGCACGTATGGCCGTGCTTGTCGAGCAACGGATCGGCGGTCGTGATCGTCGAACTGTCCTCGCCCGAGGGCTCGATCATGATCGAGTGTGAGCTTCGCCCGATGGCATCGTTCCTGCGCCGTACCCACGCTTGTGTGGCACCGGGCACCGAGGCCGACCACTTGAACCTCGACGCCGAGTTGGCGGCGCTGTTCAGCGTCTCCTGAGTCCCGTTAGGGATCGCTATTGCGCGGTTCGTTGACCGCCCAAATCCGCATCGCCTCGCGGGTCAGCGGTCCTGGGGCAGCAAGCGTGCGCCCGTCGATGCTGGCGATCGGCTGCACATCACGCGTCGTGCTCACCAAGAACGCCTCGTCGGCAACTGCCAAGACCGAGATGTCCTCGTCAACCTCGACTGCGTTCGGCATCCACTCAAGCAGGAGTTCGCGAGAGATCCCAGCTAGGCAGCCACTTGCCAGCGTCGGCGTGCGCACCTCACCGTCAACCACGTAGAAGACATTGGATCCGGTGCCCTCGCAGAGGTTGCCTGCCGTGTTGCCGAAGATTGCTTCGTTCGCGCCGCGCTCCGCGGCAAAGGCGAGGGCGACCACGTTCTCGGCGTACGACGTGGTCTTGAGTCCTGCCACCGCACCCCGCTCATTTCGCGGCCACGGCACGGTGACGACGTCGGCATGAGCCGAATAGGGCGTCATCGGCACCGCAACCACGACCAGCGTCGGCGCACTGCCGGAGCCGCGGCCACTGCCCAGAGGGGCAGGCCCGGCTGTCCAGGTGATCCGCAGCCGACCCAACGGCAGTTGTGCTGCCGCCAGCACGTCGGCCACCGCGTGTCGAATCTCGGCTTGGTCCGGAACGGGAAGGTGCAGGCCCGCGGCGCTAGTGGTGAGTCGGCGCAGATGCCGACTCAAGGCGAATGGCTCACCGTCGACGATCTTGACCGCCTCGAACACTCCATCGCCCACGGTGAACCCGTGGTCGGAGACTTGAAGAACGGGTTCGTTGGGGTCCTCCAAGAGCCGCCCGTTTGCCCACACCTGCATGGTCGGAGGCTAGCGGTTGTGCCGTCGTACGACGTTGAATGCGACACACCCACCCCCCGAAATTGGACTCGTGCGCAGCATCGGCTATGGTTCTCAACGCACGAAAAGCCGGGTGACCGGCCGATCATGCAGGCGGACGTAGCTCAGTTGGTAGAGCGCAACCTTGCCAAGGTTGAGGTCGCGAGTTCGAGCCTCGTCGTCCGCTCGGAGAGGGTCTCGGCAGACCCATCCACGGTGGGTTGGCCGAGAGGCGAGGCAACGGACTGCAAATCCGTGTACACGGGTTCAAATCCCGTACCCACCTCGATCCACAGCATCACAGGGGCGATTGGCGCAGCGGTAGCGCGCTTCCTTGACACGGAAGAGGTCACTGGTTCAAACCCAGTATCGCCCACCACACGTTGTGGCAGGTCAGAGGCCGGTTTCCAAGTCCTGGAGCCGGCCTTGTGCCATCTCCGAGCCACTATTCCGCTGCTCGGCCTTCGTACGCAGGTGGACCAAAGGTCTACATCGCCGAGTGACCCAAGCGTGCGAAGGCGAGATTGTGACTCCATTGGTCCGCCTTGGTGCGCGCAAGGGTGGTGCGTCTGCGCTACTCGGGCGGGCTGACCAGGTCGACTGCGCGTGAGTGTGGCGGGCCGACCACCTGCAAACCCATCCGGTCGACGACATCGGTGGCCTGCTGGGCCAGCGGGTCGCCCTCACGCTCCGCGGCTGGCCCCGCGGGGCCGAATAGGGCTAGGCCGCGCGCTCGCCCCGGGGTGAACCGCAACCCGTAGCGCAGACCGCCGAATCCAGCATCCGCAAACGTCTGCGCCCAGCGCTGGGTCAGGGCATAGTCGGGGGTGCTCGTGAGCTCGGAAGTCACCCCATAATCGGCAGCTCTGGCGACCGACACATTGGCCACACGTGTCGACGTTGCTACACGCAGGCGCGACACAATCCTCCCGGCGAGAAGGTCACTTGGCACCCAGCCAAGGCCCAAGAATTCCGGTCCGATCAACTCCCGGATGGCGGCAGCCCGCGATGTTGCGAGATAGCAGGTGCCGTGTGGCGCGGGGAGATCGAAGCGACCACCGCCGGGAGGAACCGATCCGAAGTACCACGCACCTCGATCAGGGCCTGGTCGCTCCTGGTGATGCCGGAACCAGTCGGTGGTGGGCGCAACGTCGTACGACGGGAAGCCGGCGTAGTCGCGATCGGGGTCTGGTGGCCGCTGCGCCGCAACCTGACGATCGCTCACCAGATCACGCGGCCCAACGGGCTGCGGCCTGCGCTGCGGCGCGAGTGACGGCAGTCAGCGGCCGGCCGTCGTCGAGCCATGCCAGCGGAGATAGTCCGTCGAGGTCGACGTGGGGGGTGCGAAGCCAAGTTGCCGCCGTCCAACTCGGAGACTCGCCCAGTGTGTGCAGCACAGTCGCGAGGTCCTTGCGCACTGACCCGTCGACAAACTGGAACACCGGATAGACCCAGCGTCCGTCGCTGGTGCGCAATGCCAGAATGCTGCGGCGCTCGCGGCGCGCCTCGACGGCTTGCTTGCTAACCGCACTCCCCCGGGCTCGCCCAAGGATCTGCTGAACACCCACGGTGTCGTAGCACGGACCGATCAGATCTGCCATGGGATTGGTCGCATCCAGAATCGGCAGACCGGCCAACAGATGCTGGGCGAACTCCGCGCTCGTCATCTTTTCGATCGCCACGGTGACGCCCGAGTTCGGCTGGCGGTAGGCAGACAACACGTCGTCAAGCACCTGCTCGACATCAGCAAGCACCTCGGCCTTATAGCGAGCAGCCGAAGTTTCGAGTCCAACCCGATTGCGCAGCGTCATCTCGATCCCCTTGGTCAAGTCAGTCAAGTCCAGGGTACGTCGGGAACAGACGGAGTCAAGTCGGTCAAGTCAGGGGCGAACACGTCAGTGGTGGGCCACTTCACCTGGGAGTTTGGTACTACACCTGGCAGATCTGCCGGGTGTAGTACCAAAGTCACAAGTGAACTTGTGACTTTTGGGGGGATTAGTCGTCCTCGTCGGCAAACGACTCGCCGTGAGTTCCGGGCCGCGGAGCCCACGGCAACTCCTTTGCCGGACGTACGACGATCACCCGATCCCCTCGGGCCAACTGGGTCACCACCGGGTCGAAATACCTAAACACCTTGTCGTCTCGCAACACCGCGATCACCTGGTCGGGCAACTGACCCGGCTGCTTGCCGACCTCGGAGACCAGCAAATCGCGCTCGGCAACTTCGAGCCCATCTCCATAGGTGAGCAGGTCTTCCATCACCGAACCCAACGCGGGTGAGATCGAGGAGAGTCCGAGAAGACGGCCCACCGCGTCAGAAGACGTGACCACCTGATCGGCCCCCGACTGCTTCACCAATTGCACGTTGTCGGCCTCGCGCACTGCGGCCACCAGGTAGGCGTGCGGGTTCAACTGTCGGACGGTGAGCGTCGAGAGCACCGTGGAATCGTCACGCCCTGTGGTGATCAGGATCTGCTGGGCCGAGTCGACGCGTGCACGCAGTAGCACCTCGCGTCGGGTGGCATCACCGCCGATCACGGCGAACCCGTCTGCGGAGGCTTCATCTTGGCGGACCGGGTCAGGGTCCACGATCACCACGATTGCCGCGTCGATGCCGTTGTTGACCAACGTCTGAGCCGCGCGTCGGCCCTTGGTCCCGTAGCCGATCACGACGAAATGGTCGTTCATTTGCTTCCTCCAGCGCGCTGCCTTGAATTGCGCCCGCCCCTGCGAGGCCAGCAACTCCAATGTGGTGCCGATCAGCAGGACCAAGAACGCGATCCTCAGCGGAGTGATCACAAACGCGTTCATGAGCCGGGCTGCAGCGCTGACCGGCGCGATATCGCCGTAGCCCGTCGTGCTCAAGGTGACGGTGGCGTAGTACACCGCATCGAGGAGATCGACTTGTTTGGTGGGATCGGAGTTGTCGGCGTAGCCGCCGCGATCGAAATAGACCAACAGAACAGTGGCGACCATGATCCCGACCGCCACGAGCACCCGCCTGCTGACCGCCCACCAAGGCGACACGGAGCGCTCAGGCAGGCGAACCCACGACCCGTCAGGAGACGACATCGCCATAAATCATGGTCTGGGTGCGGCCCTCGGCGGTGGTCACGATCGAGACGAATCTGAAGGCATCGCCCTTTGACGGCGCCGCCGAGGCGTCGGTACGACGCCAGCGGCCGCACAACCTCCCATCCTGGGCTCCTGGGTGATCGGTCACCTCATCCCCGGTCAGACAGAGTTGGCCGCTCTTGGGCTGATAGCTGACCACAGTCGCGGTGCTCTGCACGGGGCGGTCAGGTCCGGTGTTTGCGCCAACGAAATATCCGGCCAGAAGGGCCAATGCCCCACCGGCGACGAACACCGGCGTCGGCAAGGTCACGTTTCCCACGTGCCTCAGTCTGGCACGTTCCTCATGCGCGGCGACGCAACGGGACCACATGAGTCGGGCCCGACCCAGTTGCTCGTAGTACGCGTTCGAGCGTGACCCGGCCATCTGGCCACAGCATCACTTCGACGCGATCCCCGATCTGGGGTTGCTCAGCCCGATCTCGCGCCACCGCAGCCAACATTCGGCCACTCCAACTGGCTCGCAGTTGACCCGCCGCCACCTCGACGACGCAAACCCCGGTCTCGATCCGGGTGACTAGCCCACACCAGCGCACTGTCACAGAGCACACCATAGGTGTCCGCCCAAGCGGCAGCACTCGATTATTCGGGGTCTGGCCGCCTAGCCAATTTGGTCGCCGCCGCCGCCTTGAGCCGAAGCCGACGTGCTGTCAAAAGTCGTGATTCGGCAGTGGTTGCCTGCGGCCAAATTGAATCCATCGCCGCGTTGAGCGCAGCCCCAATCAAAACCGCGATGGAGAGCACATACAGCCAGAGGAGTACAGCGATCGGGGTGGCCAACGGACCATATATCGAGGTCGACCCCTTGGCTGTGCCAACCAAGATGCTGCGCAAGAGCATCGACCCGAACACCCAGCAGAACATGGTGAACATCGCACCAGGGAGGTTGAACCGCCACCTCGTACGGACCGGCACTGACACGTGATAGAGGGTCGCGAGGAAGCAGATCCCCATCACCAGCACGATCGGCCAATACAACTGATTGAGCCAAGACAAGCGGTCGGGCAGCAACCCTCGCACCACACTCGGACCGGCTAGCACCAGTGGCACGGTCACCACAGCCGTAACCAGACCCATCACGTAGAGCGCGAAGGAGAGCATCCGGGTCGGCACGATCCCGCGCTGACCGCCGAGGCCGTACATGATCGTGATGGTGTCGACAAACACGTTCAGCGCCCGGCTACCCGACCAGAGCGCCAGAATGAAACCGATCGAGACCACGTCGTAGCGGCCTCCGGCGAGCACATCATCGAGCGTCGGGATGATGATCGAGCGCACGGTGTCGGGCGTTAGCGCCTGACCTGCCAGATCGATCACCGTTTGACGCAGCTCGTCAACCCGCGCGGTCTTGATCGCGCCCAACACGTAGCCGATCGAGCCGGCCAGGGCAAAGATCAACGGCGGCAGTGAGAGCACCGCGAAAAACGCCGCTTCCGCGGCTAGGCCGGTGACCCGGTTGCGCATGCAGGTGCCGACCGTCGACACGATGATCCGCCACAGCGAGTCGAGGAGTTGGCGAAGGGTCGCTCGCACTCGGTCTGCGCCTCCGATCGCCATGCGCCTACCGTACGGCGAGAGCAACTCCACCACCGGCGTGACACCCCCTGAGCGGCAGGTCACACCACTGGTCGAGAATGGGACGCCGCCACCCCTAGCCCAGCCAAGGACCCCGATGCCGCCACGCGAGTGGGATGCCACCACCTACGACGCACTCCCGCTCCCCCACGTCGTCTGGGGTAGTCGAGTGCTCGACCGGATGCAGTTGGTCGGCCACGAGCGGGTGCTTGATGCCGGTTGCGGCACCGGTCGTGACGCTGCCGAGGCCCTGAAGCGCTGGCCGGACCTGCGTCTGGTCGGCATCGACGGATCAGCCAACATGATCACCCAAGCCCGACAGCGTCTCGGCAATGAAGTGGAACTGCACGTTGCCGACCTGACCAAGCCGCTGCCGATCGAGCCGGTCGATGCGGTGATGAGCGTGGCGGCGTTTCACTGGATCGACGACCACACTCAGTTGTTTGCCAATCTCGCCAATGCCGTCGTCCGCGGTGGGCGTCTGACCTCTGACTGCGGCGGGCAGGGCCAGTTGGCGATCCTTGATCAAGCCCTGCGGCTCGTCACCGGCCAGCCCAAGCAGGGCACGCGATTTGCTGGCATCGATGACACCCGTAGGGCCTTGACAGACGCTGGGTGGCAGGTCGTTGAGGTGAGGTTGCGGCCCGATCCACTGCGCCTTGAGGACCCTGATCTGCTGGAGGCCTATCTTGGCGCCGTCTGTCTCGGGGGCTATCTCGCTGAGTTGCCGCAATCAGAGCACAGGCCATTCCTGCACGCCGTACGACGAGCGATGGCCCAACCGGTGATCGACTACGTGCGCCTAGAGATCGATGCAGTGCGCGGCTAGGCCAGAGCCGCGCTCACCACGGCCCGGGCCTCTTCTTGGACCCGGGCAAGGTGCTCGGGGCCCTGGAAGGACTCGGCATAGATCTTGTAGACGTCTTCGGTGCCACTGGGTCGTGCGGCGAACCATGCCGACTCGGTGGTGACCTTGAGCCCGCCGATCTTGGCGCCATTGCCCGGAGCCTTGGTGAGTTTGGCGGTGATCGGTTCGCCAGCCAGTTGCGTGGCGGTGACGTTGTCTGGCGACAACGCCGCCAACTTCGCCTTCTGCTCGCGATTGGCAGGGGCATCGACGCGCGCATAGGCAGGGTTGCCGTGTTGGGCGACCAGATCGGCGTAGTGCTGACTTGGCGTGCGTCCGGTCACGGCGAGAATCTCCGAGGCCAGAAGTGCCAGCAGGATGCCGTCCTTGTCGGTGGTCCAGGTGGAGCCGTCCATGCGCAGGAACGACGCACCGGCCGACTCCTCCCCACCAAAGCCGAACGATCCGTCAATCAGCCCCGGCACGAACCACTTGAACCCGACGGGCACCTCCACCAACGGCTTGCCCAGACCAGCAGCCACGCGGTCGATCATCGAACTCGAGACCAGCGTTTTGCCGATGCGTGCGGTGTCTGGCCAGTTCGGCCGCGCTCCGCCGAAGAGATAGCCGATCGCAACGGCGAGATAGTGGTTCGGGTTCATCAAGCCACCATCAGGGGTGACGATCCCGTGACGGTCGGCGTCGGCGTCATTGCCGGTCGCAATCTGAAAAGCGTCGCGCTTGTCAATCAAAGAGGCCATCGCCGACGGTGAGGAGCAGTCCATGCGGATCTTGCCGTCCCAGTCCAACGTCATGAATCGCCAGGTGGGATCAACCAGTGGGTTGACCACCGTCAGATCCAACCCGTGACGGTCGGCAATCTCACCCCAATAGGCCACCGACGCGCCACCGAGCGGGTCGGCGCCAATGCGAACTCCGGCACGTTTGACCGCCGCCAGATCGACCACGCTGGGCAGGTCGTCGACGTAGTGGCCCAGGAAATCGTAGGCCTCTGCCTGCGCGCGAGCTCGGGCAAACGGCACCCGTCGTACGCCCTCCAGACCGGCCTTGATCAACTCGTTCGCACGCGCCGCGATCACCGAGGTGGCGTCGGAGTCGGCTGGCCCACCGTGGGGCGGGTTGTATTTGAAGCCGCCGTCCCCGGGCGGGTTGTGAGAGGGGGTGACCACGATCCCGTCGGCGAGGCCCGACCCCGACGTACGACCGTGGTTGGCCCGGATGATCGCGTGACTCACCGCTGGAGTGGGGGTGTAGCCGTCGCGCGAGTCGACGAGCACCTGCACCTCGTTGCCGACCAGCACTTCAAGGGCCGTGGCCCAGGCAGGCTCACTCAGGCCATGGGTGTCGCGGCCGATGAACAGCGGTCCATCAAAGCCCTGGGCTGCGCGGTATT
>WBZP01000648.1_pt1 | contig 46253 bp, 47 predicted proteins | sample 5204301 | NCBI WGS metagenome assembly WBZP01 (sample SAMN12412401, study PRJNA552823) | activated sludge metagenome | isolation source: activated sludge from nitrification reactor of wastewater treatment plant... | place: USA: Pennsylvania | collected 2017
GAGCTTGATGCTGACCTCCGCCCGGCCGGCCTGGCTCAACCCGGCATCGGAGAGCTGAGCGAGCAGCCGCAGGTAGGTATCCCGGGTCGTATCCGCTTGGGTGCGTTCGGTGGTGTATTCGCCGAGAAAGTCGATCGTGCACAGGCGGTTGGTCGAGCCGAGCTCCGCGGCGACTTCAACGGCGTCATCGACCTGCTCACCCGACACATAGCGGCCCACCACGTCACGACTGACCGGTGCGCTGACTACGAGCTTCTTGACGGCCGAGGACTCCGAGACTTTAAGCAGGGCCGATCGGAGGACATCGCTGGCATCCATAGCCTCAACTTAGTCCCGCGTGGGCGTCAGGGAGTACGGCGTCGCAGAGTCAGGCTGCCCAGCGCCAACGAGACCACGATCCACCCCGCGACGATCAGGAGGGCCGACCAGGTATTCGGAAGCGGGTCGGAGTTGGTGGTGAGCTCTTTCATCGCGTCCACGGCATACGAGAGCGGCAGCACATCCGAGATCTCCTTCAAGCCGGTGGGCAGGGTGTCGCGACTGGCGAGCAGCCCGCACAGCAGGAACTGCGGGAGGATGAAGGCCGGCATGAATTGGACCGCCTGGAACTCCGTGCGCGCGAACCCGCTCGCCAGCAAGCCAAGCGCGGTACCGAGCAGGGCATCCAGCAGAGCGACCACGACGAGCAGCCACAGCGGGCCGGCAATGTCCAGGCCGCAGACCCAGACCGCGAAGGTCGTGGCCACGAGCGCCTGGATGACGGCCATGACTCCGAACGACAGGGCATACCCGAGCATGAAGTCACCCTTGCCCATCGGGGTGGTGAGCAGTCGCTCGAGGGTGCCCGAGGTGCGCTCGCGCAGGGTGGCCACGCTGGTCACGATGAACATCACGACGGCTGGGAAGACACCGAGCAGGGGGGCTCCAATGCGGTCGAAGATCGGCACCGGCGAGTCCTTGTAGACCCAGGCCAACAGCCCAATCAGGACACACGGCACCACGATCATCAGCGCGATGGTGCGGTGATCACCGCGCAACTGGCGAAGGATCCGGCTCGCGGTGGCCAGCGTGATGCCTGCACTCATGCCGCACTCCCCTGACCCTGTGCCTCGGTGCGGTCGATGAGCATGAGGAAAGCGCCCTCGGCGTCCGCGGCGCCGGTACGCGCCAAGAGTTCGGGCAGCGTGGAATCGGCGAGGATCTCGCCAGCCCGAATCAGCAGCAAGCGGTCGCAGCGGGTGGCTTCATCCATGACGTGACTGGAGACGATGACCGTCCGCCCAGACTCGGCGAGCCGGCGGAAGATCGTCCACAGGTCGCGGCGCAGCACTGGGTCCAGGCCCACCGTGGGCTCATCGAGCACCAACACCTGCGGGTCGCCAACGAGCGTGCAGGCCAAGGATGCCCGGGAACGCTGTCCGCCACTGAGACGGCCGACCAGCGCATCTGCGTGATCCGCCAGATCGACGTCCGAGATGGCCTGGTCAACCGCGCCAGGCGGCGCGCCCACCACCTTGGCGAAGTACTCGACGTTGTCGCGGACGGTGAGATCGGCATACACGCTCGGCGCCTGGGTGAGGTATCCCACGCGCTGGCGCAGGGACTCGCTGCCCGCTTCCTGCCCCAGGACCTCGACGGTTCCCGAGTCGATGACCTGGACGCCGACGATGGCGCGCATCAGCGTGGACTTGCCGCCGCCGCTGGGGCCGATCAGCCCCACCAGTTGGCCTTTCGGGATGCTCACCGACAGGCCGGGGAGAACGAGCCGGGTGCCGCGCGTGACCCGAAGGTTGTCGATGACGATGGCTGGCTCCGACGAGTTATTCATCACCTGATGAAATCTAGTCCTTTGCCGGCTGACCCACAAGAGGGGTTCCCGCCGCGCTGCCGGTCTCGAGAATGCCTTGGATGGCCGGGCCGATCCGGGCGATCAGCTCCTCGGCGCACAGATCGCTGACCTCCGGTAGCCGGAGGATGTATCGCGTCATCGCCAGGCCCACCATCTGGGTGGTGACCAGGCCCACGCGCAGCTCGCGCTCCGCTGCCGTCAGCGTCGAGGTAGCCGGATAGGCATCCACGACGCGCGACATAATTTCCTGGGTGACGAACTCCCGAACCTGTTGAGCGGCTTCATGATTCGTCAACGTGGTGCGCACAGCGCCGATCAGGGCCGCTTGATTGGCCGGGTCGTCCCAGGTCTCGATGAAGACCGCCACCAGGCGGGCACCCAGGCCCTGCGGTGGCCCCTCAAGCGCGTGCATCACTCGCGCCCCAGGGTTGATCGGTACCGCCATGACCGCCGCGAAGAGGTCAGATTTGCCATCGAAATAGTGGTGTACGAGGCGGGGATCGACACCCGCGGTTCGGGCCACGCCGCGGATCGACGTCCCGTCATATCCGGTGGCGGCAAACTCCGTGCGGGCGGCCTCCAGGATCAGGGCACGGGTGTTCTCCCCGCCCGGACGCCGTCCTCGCCTCATGCGTGCACTATCCCACGCGGCGCACGAGGTGCAGTCGAGCGAACGCAAGCGCCTCGGCGAGATCGAGCTCACGCTGCCCCTCGTCGCTGCGACGGGTTCCCACCTCGACCACGACATGCCCCGAAAACTGTTCCGCAGCAAGGGTTTCCAACACTTCGGCGCAGGGCTGCCCACCCCTGCCCGGCACCAGGTGCTCGTCCTTGAAGGACCCCATGCCATCGGCCAAGTGCAGGTGAGTGAGTCGCTCCCCCAGTGCGGCCACCATGGCGAGGGCGTCCGAGCCCGCGGTGGCCGTGTGCGAGAGATCCAAGGTCACGTGGTCGTAGGCCTGCGGAACCGGGTCCCAGTGCGGTGCATACGCCTCGAGCTCACGTTGCCGTGGCCCCCGCCAGGGGTACATATTCTCGACCGCCAGCACCATTCCGGTATCCGCTTCGCGCAATGCCACCCCTTCCACGAAGCCCGCGGCATACTCCTTCTGCCACCGGAACGGCGGGTGCAGCACAACCGTGTCAGCGCCGACCTCGAGGGCCAACTCGATCGATCGATCGACCTTCTCCCAAGGATCACTGCCCCACACCCGCTGGGTGACCAGCAGCGTGGGCGCATGGATGGAGACGATCGGTATGCCGCTGTGCTCGACGAGCCTGCGCAGCGCCCCAGCCTCCTGGGTCACCGGATCGGTCCACACCATGACTTCGATGCCGTCGTAGCCAAGCCGCTCGGCGAGTGCGAAGGCGGAGGCGCAGTTCGTCGGGTAGCAGGAGGCCGTGGATAAGGCGACGTGAGCCGAGGAGGGCGTCAGCATGCTCACTCCAGGTGGTCCAGCCGACGCAAGATGATCCCCTCCCGCAAAGCCCACGGGCAGATCTCAAGTTGGTCCAAACCGAGTAGGTCCATGGTGGCGTCGGCGACGATCGCCCCCGCGAGAAGTTGGTGGGCCCGAGCGCTGGACACCCCCGGCAGCTCGCCGCGTTCCGCCACGGACATCCGGGCGATCAGCGGCAGCTGCTCTTGGAGATCCACCCGGCGCAGTAGCCGCGCGGCATACATCCCTGCCGAGGACGGCGCTGCGCCGGTGATCCGCGCAAGCGAACGCATCGTCTTGGAGGTGCCGACCGCATGATCGGGGCTGCCGGCCTTGGCCAGCGGTCGCAGCTCGGCGGCGATCATGGCCCGCACGCGCTTGCGCGCCTCCCGTAGGGCGCCCTGAGTCGGCGGATCTCCAGGGAGCAGGTCCCGGGTGACCCGGCCGGCGCCGAGCGGCAGCGAGATGGCAATGTCGGGGTCCTCGTCCATGCCCTGGGCGAGTTCGAGTGAGCCCCCGCCGATGTCGGCCACCAGCAGGGTTCCCGCAGACCAGCCGAACCAGCGACGAGCGGCCAGAAAGGTCAGCCGGGCCTCGTCAGCGCCGGAGAGCACCGACAAAGCCAAGCCCGTGCTGCGCTGGACGTGCGCGAGGACCTCATCGCCATTGACCGCCTCCCGGATCGCTGAGGTGACAAAGCCGGTGAGCTCCTCGCAGCCCTGGTCCTCGGCCACCTGCTGACATTCCTGCACAAAGGCGGTCAGTTGGTCCCGCCCGCTGTCCGCAATGCGATGGTCATCGGTGACGTGCTCAGAGAGACGCAAGACCACCTTGTGCGACATCGCGGGCAGCGGTTGCGCCCCGGATGAGTGCGCGTCGACAACGAGGAGGTGCACCGTGTTGGAACCGACGTCGATGACTCCCAGGCGCATAGGGCACACGGTAGTCGCTGCACGCAACACCTCCGGCCACATAGGGTGGGGCTCGTGGCTGAGACCCCAGACACGCGCGCCGACGAGACACCCCTGGACATTGCCCGCATGTGGGTGGAGTTCACCGACCCAGCGAATGCCGCGCAGCGATTCCGTTGTGACCTCACTTGGCTGACGTCGTCGTGGACGTGCATCTTCGGTTCCGGCTGCCGCGGGATCTACGCCGACCGTCCGGACGACGGCTGTTGCACCTTGGGTGCGCACTTCTCCGACCAGGACGATCTTGAGCGAGTTCGCGAGGTGGCCGAGACGCTCGGACCGGACGAGTGGCAGTACCACCCGGGACGCAAGGTCGAGCGGCTCAAGTCCTGGACCCAGAAGGAGGACGGCGTCCGCAAGACCCGCGTCGTTGACGGTGCCTGCATCTTCCTCAATCGGCCGGGCTTCCCCGCTGGCGCCGGATGCGCGCTGCACCAGCACGCCATTCTCACCGGCCGACCGCCGGTCGAGGTGAAGCCCGATGTCTGCTGGCAGTTGCCGATTCGCCGGTCCTATCGCACGGTGACCAGGCCCGACGAGAGCAGCTACCTCGAGATCACCATTGCCGAGTACGACCGGCGGGGTTGGGGGCCTGGCGGGCACGACCTCGAGTGGTACTGCTCGGGCAACCCTGAGGCGCACGTCGGTCGCGAGCCGGTCTATCGCTCGCAGCGGGCCGAGCTCACCGAACTCATGGGTGCGGCGGCCTATGCCGAGTTGGTCGTGCGCTGCGAAGCCCATATTGCGTACATCCGCCGTGCCCGAGCGGCTGGGGCACGGGCGTTGATCCCGCTCATGGTGCATCCGGCCACGGTCGAGGCGGGCACCTTGGGTGGCCGGCGGGTTCGCGTGCGGCGCCAGCCAGCAGCCAAGCGCGCCCCGCGCAAGAAGTCGTGATCCGCAGCCCCAACATCTGGGACACCCCGCAGATCTACGAAGTCGAGAATGTGGCCTCTGATCAGGCCGGCACGATCGACTCGAGAATCATTGCGCTGCAGGCCTTCTCTGGCTCCGTCGTGGTCGATCTTGGGTGCGGCTCGGGGTTTCATTTGCCGCGATTCGCGGGGTATGGCGCCCGCGTGATCGGCGTCGAGCCGTACGGCCCGCTGGTGGCCGCGGCCCGCGATCGAGTTCGGCGCGAGGGCGTACCCGCGGAGGTCCTGGCGGGTTCAGCCGACGCCCTGCCACTCGCGGACAGCTCGGTGGACCTGATCCATGCACGGTGGGCGTACTTCTTCGGCGGCGGCTGTGAGCCGGGGATCGCCGAAGCGGCCCGCGTGCTGCGACCTGGCGGACTGCTCACCGTGATTGACAATGACGCGACGCGGTCGACCTTCGGCTCGTGGTTTCGATCCGCGTACCCGGCTTACGATCCCATTGGAGTGCAACGCTTTTGGGATCGTCAGGGCTTCGTCACGGAGCACCTAACGATCTGGTGGACGTTCAACTCTCGAGAGGATCTTGAGGCTGTCGCCCGGATCGAGTTGCCACCCGAGGCCGCAGAACGAGCGCTCGCTGCGCATGAAGGCACGACCGTGGACTACGGGATTGCGTTGCGCTGGAAGCGGTTCTAAGAGCGGTCAGCTCGCGATGGCCGGCAGATGCACCCCGGCCATCATGCACCGGGCTGAGCCACCAGCGTGCTCGATGGTGGGGACGTCGACAGTGAGGACATCGACCCAGGAGTCGACCGCCGACCGTGAGCGGCGGCTCAATGACCGCCACCCCCGCGAGGACATCACCAGTAGGGCCGCGCCCGAGCCACGGACCTCAAGGGCATTGCCGGCAAACTCACCAACCTGTTCGTGGGTCAGGCTGATGACGTGGCGACCGGCGGCTTCCAGTTCATCGCGCACGATGCGGCGGTCGAGATCCGAAGCGATGGCATCCAGGCACACCAGGGCCACATCGGTGCCGACCGCCATCATCACATTGGTGTGATAGATCGGGTGTCCCAGGCGGTCCACTGCGTCGAAAACCACTGCGCGATAACCGTGGTCGCTGCAGAACTGTCGCAGCAAGGTCTCGTTGACTCGATGCGAACGACAGACGTAGGCCACCCGGGTGTCATGGTCAAGGACGAGGACACCGGTCCCCTCGAGGTACTGGCCAGCCTGCTCCCAGGCCGAGTAGTCGCGGACATGAGTCACGGCATACTGCCCGCGCAGGGTGTCCACGATGTCGGTGCGACGCTCGCCTCGGCGGTTGCGGGCCTTCATCGGATACAGCGTGAGGGCACCATCGTCGTGTGTGCTGAACCAGTTGTTGGGGAAGACCGAGTCCGGGGTCAACCGACCGGTGTCCTCGAAGAGATGCACTCGCACGCCGCGGTCAGTGAGGCGGTCGGCCATGATCGAGACTTCGCGATAGGCCGCCTGGGCAACCGCACGCTCGTCGCCGCGGGGAGCGGTCATGTAGGTGTTGTCGCCACACTCGGCCAGATTCGGGGCGAAGAGATGGGGGCGGACCATGACGACCGCGGCCGGAGCCTGCTGGCTGCCTCCGCCGGAACCACCCAATCGGGGCGCGGGTGCGTCGATCACCGTCATGGTCATGATGGTGAGGCACCGAGACTGTCGTCACCATGCCTTCTCCGTCCGCAATTCGGCCACGAGGTGCCCATTATGGTCAGGCGTTTGTACACTTTGGTCATGATTGCGCTTGACAGCCTCGACCGCGCCCTCATCGCGCGGCTGCGGGCCGACGGCCGCGAACCGGTGGCCACCCTCGCCAAAGAGTTGCATGCGGCACGCGGGACGATTCAGTCCCGGATCACGCGACTGCTCAGCGAGGGTGTGATTCGGCGCTTCACTGTCGAGCTGGATCCCGGGCTGGAGATGCAGACAGTGCGCGCGCTCACGACGATCGCCTTGACCGGCACGACCTCGCGAGCGGTGCTGCCGGCGCTGCGAGCGATCCCGGCAATCCGCTCTGTGCACACCACCAATGGCACCTGGGACCTGGTTGCCGAGGTGGTCACCGGCAATCTCAGCGAACTCGACGGCGCACTGGGAGCGATCCGCGCCATTCGTGGCGTGAGCACGACGGAGACCTCGATCCTGCTGGCCTCGATCAGCTGACGTGAGGGCGGCCCAGTCCGCGGCCACCCTGGCAGATCGGTGAGCACCTGCGCTTAGGCGTCGAGGTCAAGCGCAATGTCGAGGATCGGCGAGGAGTGCGTCAGCCCGCCGACGGACATGTAATCGCAGCCGGTCGCGGCGTACTCGGCGGCCACCTCAAGGGTCAGCCCCCCAGTCGCCTCGATCTCGACGGCTTCACCGGTCGCCCGGACCGCCTCGACGGTGGCGCGCAGCAGCTCCGGAGACATGTTGTCGCACAACAGGAATCGCGCGCCTGCCCCGACCGACTCCAGTGCCTCGGCCGTAGTGGTCACCTCAACCTGGATCGGCACCTCGGGGAAGCGCGCTCGCACTGCGTCATAGGCTGCCGTCAAGCCGCCGGCGGCAAGCTTGTGGTTGTCCTTGATCATCGCCACGTCATACAAGCCCATGCGCTTGTTGGTGCCCCCGCCGCAGCGGACCGCGTACTTCTCCAGCGCCCGCATTCCCGGCGTGGTCTTCCGGGTGTCCAGCACCAGACACGAGGTGCCGGCCAACTGGTCCGCCCAACGACGGGTATGCGTGGCCACCCCGGAGGTGCGACACAGGATGTTCAGAATCGTTCGCTCCGAGACCAGCGTGACCTGCGTGGAACCGCGCACGGTGGCGAGGTGGTCACCGCGGCGCACGCGAGCGCCATCGGAGACATGCACCTCGACCTCGGGGCGGGCGGCGCCCATTCGCGAGGCCACTGCTGCAAGCACCAGCTCGATCACCGGTAGCCCTGCGACCACCCCATCGGCCCGAGCAATGACATGCGACAACGACGTCTGCGATACCGGGATCGTTGCGGTCGTCGTCACATCGACGCCATCACGCAGATCCTCGACCAGGGCAGTCTCCACCACGCGCCTCGCCTCCACCTCGGGGAATCCGAAGTCCGTCATGCACGTCCCTTTCCATCTGCCGGTCGTTCGCTCATCATCGGTATGCCGTCGGGACCCACGTCGACGCTTTGGCGCACCAACCAGCGCTCATCGTCCTGATCTGGATGGTCGAGACGGACATGTCCGCCCCGCGTCTCCTCGCGCCGACTCGCCAGCAGGGTGAGCACCTGGCCAAGGTGCAACAGGTTTGACGTCTCCCACGACGGCGGGCCGGGTTCGGCGACGGAGGGAGGCAATGCCGCCAACTCGTTGAGCACGGCCATCGTCTCGCCTAGCGCCTCACCCGAGCGCACCGGACCCGAGCCTCGCGTCATTGCGCGCTGGAGGCCCAGTCGATGATGCGCGTCCAGGAGATCGGCTCCGTCGCGCCCACGCGCGGCCTCGCGCAAGGGCAGCGTTCCGTCGAGGATACGGGCCGCAATGTCGTCCGCGATGCGGTGCGCAAACACCAGCCCCTCAAGCAGTGAGTTCGACGCCAGCCGGTTAGCCCCATGGACGCCCGTGCAGGCGCACTCCCCGCACGCATACAACCCATCGATGGAGGACCGGCCCACAAGGTCCGTCTCCACCCCACCGGAGGCGTAGTGCTGCGCCGGGGCGACCGGCAAGAGTTGGGTGGCAGGGTCGAAGCCCAATTCTCGGCACCGAGCCACGATGGACGGAAAACGCTCCGCCAGGAAGTCAGCGCCCAGGTGCCGCGCGTCCAACCAGACGTGATCGCGATCCTGCTCGCGCATCACTCGCAGGATCGCCCGCGCGACGACATCACGCGGGGCCAGATCCGCCAATGGGTGCTCGCCCTGCATGAAGCGTCGCCCGGCGTCGTCCACAAGGAAGGCACCCTCGCCACGGACGGCCTCGGAAATCAGCGGCTGTTGTCCGGTCGAGCCTTCGCCCAGGAAGAGCACCGTGGGGTGGAACTGGACGAACTCCAGGTCCGTGATCCGGGCACCAGCCCGCAGCGCCGCGGCCATGCCATCCCCGGTAGCGACCGGCGGATTGGTCGTCGAGGTGTAGATCTGCCCCAGTCCGCCCGTGGCCAGAACGACGGCCCGAGCGAATGCCGCACCGACGCCATCAACCTGACCCTCGCCGATCACGTGCAGCGTCACCCCGCAGGCAGCGCCATCTGCGGCGGTCAGCAAGTCAACGACCAGGGCATGTTCGATCACCTCGATACCGGGGTCCTCTTGGACCCGGCGCAAAGCCTCGATCAGCGCCCTAGAGATCTCCGCACCCGTGGCGTCTCCCCCGGCATGAGCGATGCGATCGCGATGATGCCCACCCTCCCGGGTCAGCTTGATCTCGCCATCGTCAGCCCGATCGAATTCCGCTCCGAGAGAGACCAATTCACGAACTCGATCAGGCCCCTCGGTCACCAGAGCCCGCACCGCGTCGACATCGCACAAGCCCACCCCGGCAACCAGCGTGTCCTGCAGATGGTCTTCCGGTGAGTCGTCCGGATCGAGCGCGGCAGCGATGCCGCCCTGCGCCCAGGCCGTGGACCCGGCCGAGAGCACCGTCTTGGTGACCAGCAGAACCCGGCCGACCTGTTCGCGCAGACGCAGCGCACAGGTGAGTCCGGCGATACCCGAGCCGACGACGATGACATCGGCGTCGGTGGTCCACCCGGCGGGCGGCGCGGTCAACCTGCGCGGAATGGGCGCGCAGGGCAGCGGCAGCGCCAGGGAGGCCGACATAGGCGTGGTCATGGGGTAATCGACTCCTCAGACGTCGGCGTTTGCCCGAGCGAAAGGCACATCGGAGAAGACGTCGATGGCGCCACCTCCAGGGCCTACGACGACGGGCGTGTTGTCAATGAGCCGCGTCGTGCCCACCCGGGCAGCGACCGCCAGCAGGGCCTCGCCGCGATACCACTCAGGCACATCCGCCAAGGTATGCGGGTGCACCAGGACGAGGTAATCCACGAGGGCCAGCGGCTCCTCGACCAGCACCTCGCGGGCAGCCCGCCGGATGGCCGACGGCCCGAAGGGAGCAGCCCCGGCCCCGGCTCGCAGCGCGGCCGATAGGCACAGGGCCACCTCGCGGTCGGATTCGGTGAGGTACATATTGCGGCTACTCATGGCCAGCCCATCGGACTCACGCACCGTGGGCACGGAGACCACATCCACCGGGAAATCCAGGTCCTTGACCATCCGCCGAATCAGCAACAACTGCTGGGCGTCCTTTTGGCCGAAGTATGCCGACCGCGCGGCGGTCAAATGCAAGAGCTTGCCCACGACGGTCAGCACACCATCGAAATGCCCGTGCCGGGACTTGCCTTCGAGCACCTCACCCAGCGGACCGCTCGCCACTCGCACCCCGGGATCGCCATCGGGGTACACCACGTCCGGCGTCGGCGCAAAGACCACGTCCACACCGGCGGTCGTGCAGATCTCCATGTCCGCATCGAAGGTGCGTGGGTAGCGCGAGAGATCTTCCTTGGGGCCGAACTGCAGCGGGTTCAAGAAGATCGTCACGATGACATGATCGTGACGCTCTCGCGCCGCGCGGATCAGGGTGGCGTGCCCGTCATGCAGGGCACCCATGGTCATCACGACCGCGACATCGCGGCTGGAGAGGGCCTCCCGCGCAGCCTTCAACTCGCTGCGGGTGTGGGCGACGACAGGCGTGGTCATGCGCGTGGCTCCTGGTCGGCGAGGGTGTGGAGGAGGGGTTCGGCAGCAGCGGCGCTCAGCCGACCATCATCGAGAGCCCGCAGCGCGGTGGCTCGGGCCATGGCGAGATAGGTCCTCCGGATATCGGGCGCGAGCCGGTCGAGTTCGCGCAGGTGGGACTCCACCGTACCCACGTCGCCGCGAGCGACGGGACCGGTGAGGGCAGAGTCACCGAGCCGCAGCGCGTTGTCCAGAGCCGCTCGGGTGAGCGGCCCAAGGACCCGATCCGGGGTCTGCGTGCCGGTCGCGCGATTCAGGATCTCTCGAGCCTCCGCGATCAGAGTGACCAAGTGATTAGCCGCGTGGGCGAGAGCACAGTGGTATGCCGCCCGCTCACCCTCGGCGACCCACACGACCTCACCACCCATGTCCATGACGAGCGCCTCGGCGATCGGGCGGAGCTCGTCGGCGCAGGTGGATCCGAAGACACAGTCGCGGAGCCGGTCGAGGTCCATCGAGGTGCCGGTAAAGGTCATCGCCGGATGCAGCGCCAACGGCAGGGCGTGCTGGGCCCGGGCCGGCTCAAGGACCCCGGTTCCACTGCGCCCGCTGGTGTGCACGACAATCTGCCCGGCCTGCCACCCACAGGTCCGCGCGATCCCCTCGACCATCGCCGCAAGGGCGTCATCGGGCACCGCGAGGAGGATGAGGTCAGCGGTCTGGACGAGGTCCTGGGCCGCCATGATCGGGACACCCGGCAGCAACGACGCCGCGCGCTCCAGGGATGCTGAGCTCACGGCATACGCGCCCATGATCTGGTGGCCGGCCGCGCCCAAGGCCGCGCCCAAGACTGCGCCCACGCGGCCAGCGCCGATGACGCCGACCCGCAGCCGGGCGGGGTGTGCCTGATCCACCACGAGCGGTAACGCTACCCGTATGCCGCCACGCCCGCTGGTGCGGCAGACTGGCGGGGTGACCGTGACGCCACCCCCCTCCACGACAACGCGAGACGTTGGGGTGGGCGTCGGCGGCCTGGCGACCTCGGACATGGTGCTGAACATCGGTCCCCAGCACCCTGCCACCCATGGCGTGCTCCGGCTCAAGATCGTGCTCGATGGCGAGCGCATCGTCAGCGCGGACCCGGTGATCGGCTATATGCACCGCGGCGTGGACAAACTCTTCGAGGTCCGCGACTACCGGCAGATCATCGCGCTGACCAATCGCCATGACTGGCTGGCGGCCTTCGGCAATGAGCTGGGCATCGTCTTGGCGGTCGAGTCCATGCTCGGCATGGAGGTGCCTGAGCGGGCGGTTTGGCTGCGCACGCTCCTGGCCGAGCTCAACCGCGTGCTCTCGCACCTGATGTTCCTCGGGTCCTACCCGCTCGAACTGGGCGCGATTACCCCGGTCTTCTATGCCTTCCGCGAGCGCGAAGAGATCCAAGCGGTCATGGAGGAGGCCACCGGCGGTCGAATGCACTACATGTTCAACCGGGTCGGCGGCCTGCGGGAGGATGTGCCGGCAGGCTGGACCGGCCGGGTTCGCGAGGCCTTGACCGCCGTTCGTCGACGCCTGCCCGATCTGTTCTCCCTCGTCTCCGGCAATGACATCGTGATCGCGCGCACTCGCGGCGTTGGCGTCCTGGATGCCGCCACCTGTGCGGCATATGGCGTCACCGGACCCATTGCCCGCGCGAGTGGGCTAGACCTGGACCTTCGGCGCGATCAGCCCTACCTCGCGTATGCCGAGTTGTTCGCCCCTGGTGGCCCTGGGCGGGTCGTGACCCGGAGCGCCGGGGACTGCATGGCGCGCTTGGAGGTCCTGCTGGAGCAGTTGGAGGTCTCGCTCGATCTCGCGCAGGCCTGCCTCGATCGGCTGGAGACCCTGCCGGCCGGGCCGGTGAACCAGCGCTTGCCCAAGGTGCTCAAGGTGCCCGAAGGCGAGCACTATGCCGTCACCGAGAATCCGCTGGGCTTCAACGGATACCTCGTGGTCTCGCGCGGGGAGAAGACCCCGTGGCGCTGCAAGCTGCGCTCAGCGTCATTCTCCAATGTCCAGGTACTCAGTGAGATGCTGCCGGGACATCTGGTCTCGGACATGGTGGCGATCCTGGGGTCGATGTTCTTCGTCGTGGGCGACGTCGACAAGTGAGCATGCGCTCGAGCTAAACCACTCGCCTCGAGTGTCGGGTAGTGGTCCCTCTGGCCCACTGAGAACAGCCACAACCCGACACTCGACTCACCACCGCAGCCCCAAAGCGACCCGGAGACGGGCCAGTAGTTGCGTCCGGCGAAACTCCTGGAAGACGTCCTCGGCGAAGAACTCGACATACCTCCAGCCCTCATCCGTCGCGAGATACCGCCGATGCACGTCATCGCTCAACCGGCGGCGATCGGCGTGATGCACGCCCTGGTATTCCGCGATCACCCGCTGTTCACGCCATACGAAATCGCCTCTGAGCATCCACCCGCCCGCCTCGAAACTCACCTCGGCGTTCAGTTCTGGCTCCGGGAGGCCACCCCAGTGAAACACCAGGCGAGCACGGCTCTCCATGGCCGAGGCAGATCCGGCTCGAGCGAGGTCATGCGCGGCCAAGAGCATCCGTTTGCCTCGCGGACGAACCCGGGAGGTCAACGTCTCGAGAAGATCGGCCCTGAGCTCATCCGCCCGCGCCCCAGGCGGCCCCAGGATCGCATCCGCGAGCACGACGAGATCGTCCACCGAGCACCGAGCCCGCCCGAACGCACCGACATCGCACCAGGTATCGGCCAGCGAGGTCAGCGCCAAGCCACCGTGCTGGACAACTCGGCGGCTCTCCGCCCCTCGATGCGCCTGACAACCCGCTCGCTCCACTGCGCCGTGTCTCGTATGGCCGATGACATGCAGCAGCGTGTGGTCCTCAAGACGCCGAGGCAGTGGCAGGCCCCAGAGGGCCGCTGCAGTGGAGTGCGAAAACGCAACGTGGTCGGGCAAAGCGAGCGCGAATGCCGCGGCCCGCTCATGGAGGGCGGTTGGCGGGTTCGCGGCATACACAGACCTGGTGGGTCGACCCAGATCTGAGGATCGAAGCCGACCACGCGAGATCCCCTGGTCCGCAGCCGCGCGCACCGTGAATGGTCCTGACGCCAGGTCATCGGGGAGACTCGCAGGTCGTCGCACGCGGCCAATGATCCGTGCGATGGCGAAAGAGCGGGATTTCTATCCCCAGCGGCTCTTCGAGTGTCGGGTAATGGTCCCTCTGGGGCCCTGAGAGGAGCCACAACCCGACACTCGACTCCGTGTCAGAGGTCTCAGGCGGCCGGGTCTTCAGGTGGCGGTGGGACTCGGCACCATGATTGCGCCACCAAACCCGCGGCGACCAGCACCAGCGCCACCAGCACTTGGAGGCCGAGCCACCACGCGCGCTCGTGGTTCGCGATCAGCTCCAGGTCCGAGAGAACGACGAGGAGTTGCCCGAGGTACCACCCCGTCACCGCAGCCCCAGTCAGAGCGGAAGCTTGCGCCAACACTACGGCGCGGGCGGCCCGAAGAGCCTGCTCCGTGGTCGCGGAGGAGGCCGAGCCTCGCAGGTGCTGGCGTACCGGTCGAGCAAACCAGAGCACCAGGGCGGCCATCACCAGCAAGAGCATCCCGGCCAGCCACGAGGGCGAGGCCACCAGTTGACCTGAGCGCACCACGAAGAGCCAGATGGCGCCGGATATCACCGTGGCGACGAGGCCAATGACCACCAATCGCGGCCAGCGAATCTCTCTGGGGTTCACAGCAATTCACCCTTGGCAAGCTCGGCAACCGGAATGACAGCGTTCCCCACACGAGCCGATCCGGCAGGGTCGGCCTCGAGCCAGGGCCGCACAACGAATCCGCGCTCATGGGCTCGCGGGTGCGGCAACAGCAGCGCCGGACCCGGGCTCAGCCACTCGGAGTCCGTTCCTGGGATGCCCCACTGGATCAGGTCCAGGTCGAGGGTCCGCGGCCCCCAACGAACCGCACGCACCCGACCGGCCTCGGCCTCAATCTCATGCAGGGCGCGCAGCAAGCGCGGGGCGGACCAGCGAGTGCGCCCGACCACGACAGCATTGGCGTATGCCGGCTGCTCCGGTCCGCCGACGGGTTCGGTGTCAATCACGCTCGACGCCCGCACCTGGGTCAGCAGGCCGGTGAGGCGGTCGATAGCGGACGTGACTGCGGCGGCGGGATTGTCCAGGTTGGCCCCCACGGCGATGACCACCGGCACCGGTGCACGCCGCCTCATCACGGTGACCGTCACATCGCCGAAGGGCACGCCCACCGGCGCCTGCGGCTTGTGGACGGTCACTCGGACCTCATCGACCAAACGATGCTGGCCGAGCACATCGGCCGCAATCCGCTCGGCCAGGGCCTCGATCAGATCCAGCGGCTGGCCTTCGATGTGCGCCAGCGCCAAGGCGCCGATCTCGCCGTAGTTCACCGTGTCCGCCAGGGCATCGCTCGCCCCGGCCCAGGACAGGTCGGCCTCGAGTTCGACGTCGACGACGAACTCCTGGCCGTCACGCCGCTCGTGCTCGAAGACACCGTGGAAGCCGCGCCCGCGCACGCCAGCCAGCCGGATGAGATCAGCCATCGCTACCCCGCAGGGCGTCCCTAACATCGAAGGCGTCGACCGTCGAGCGCACATCATGAACCCGCACAGCCCAGGCGCCATGATCCGCGGCATACGCGCTCGTCATCGCCGTGGCCGTATCCCGGTCCAAGGCGGGGCGCTCCGAGTCCGGCCCCCGCCCGACCAGACCCAAGAACTTCTTGCGGGAAGTCCCCACCAGGACGCGGTGCCCCATCGCGGCCACGACGTCCAAGCCCCGCAGCAACTCCCAGTTGTGCTGCGCGAGCTTGGCGAAGCCGAATCCCGGATCCAGCACGATCCGATCCGGATCGACGCCCACCTCCGCCAGGGCCTCCACGCGGGCGGTGAGCTCGCGGCATACGTCCGCCACCACATCGTCATAGACCGCACGGGATTGCATGTCCACCGAGTGTCCGCGCCAGTGCATGGCGATGTAATCCACCCCGGCCTCAGCAACCACGCGGCCCATGTCGGGGTCCGCTGCACCACCGCTGACGTCATTGACGATGCTGGCACCCGCATCGAGCGCCGCCGCGGCCACCCGCGCTCGCATGGTGTCGATGGAGACCGGCACCCCCACATCCACGATGCCGCGAATGACCGGGATCACCCGGCGCCACTCCTCGTCCTCGGCCGGGCGCACCGCGCCCGGTCGGGTGGACTCGCCGCCGATATCGAGAATGGCCGCGCCATCGGCGACCAGCTGCTCCGCGTGGGCGATCGCCGCGCTCGTCGAGAACCACGCTCCGCCGTCACTGAAGGAATCGGGCGTCACGTTAACGACGCCCATGATGAGCGGGCGGGCCAGCGCCACGGTCAGCTCTTGCCGCCGAGCAGCAAGGACATCGCCTCGGCTCGCGTGGCCGCATCACGCAACTGGCCACGAACGGCCGAGGTGATCGTGCGGGCGCCGGGCTTGCGTACGCCGCGCATGGTCATGCACAGGTGCTCGGCCTCGACCACCACGATGACCCCTTGAGCGTTCAGATGGTCGACCAGGGCGTCGGCGATCTGCGTGGTGATGCGTTCCTGGACCTGAGGGCGGCGCGCAAACACCTCGACAAGCCGAGCCAGCTTGGAGAGCCCGGTCACTCGGCCGTCGGTGCCGGGGATATACCCGACATGTGCAATCCCATGGAATGGCAATAGGTGATGCTCACAGGTCGAGTACAGCGGGATGTCCCGCACAATGATGAGCTCTTCGTGGTCGATAGGGAAGGTCGTCGCCAAGACCTCTGCGGGATCCTGGCGCAGCCCGGCAAAGAGTTCGGAATACGACCGCGCGACGCGGGCAGGGGTCTCCTGCAGACCCTCGCGGTCCGGGTCCTCGCCGATGGCGATCAGCAACTCCCGAACCGCGGCCTCGGCCCGCGCCGCGTCGATCGGTGGATGGGTCCCGTCCGCGGACTCAGGCATCGGGATTGAGCCGATCGGTCTCGGGCCCCTCGATCACCTTGACGGCGGGGCTGTCGACCTGCACTCCGGTGGCGCCCGCCTGAGCCGCGTGGTCAATCGCTTGCTGCATCGACTCCTGCTGCTCCAGCGCGGCCTTCTCCGCCGGGGTGAGCACGGGCGGCTGGTCGGAGAGCAGACGGGACTCCGAGGACAACCAGGTTGGCCGCACCGGTCGCCGGCGGACATCCTTGAAGATCTCGGCAAGCTCGGCCTGCCCGAGGGTCTCCTTCTCCAGGAGCTCGAGCACGAGGTGGTCGAGGATGTCGCGGTTGTCATTGAGGACGTGCCAGGCCTCGTCGTGCGCCGACTCGATCAGCTTGCGGACCTCTTCGTCGACGACCCCGGCGATCTTCTCGGAGTAGTCGCGTTGGTGTCCGTAGTCGCGGCCCAGGAAGACCTCGCCCTGACTCTGGCCGAGCTTGATCGCGCCGACGCGCTCGCTCATGCCGAACTCGGTGACCATCTTGCGGGCCATGGAGGTGGCCTTCTCGATGTCATTGGCCGCACCCGTGGTCGGGTCGTGGAAGATGATCTCCTCGGCGACTCGGCCACCGAGTGCGTAGGCCAGCTGGTCGAGGATCTCGTTGCGGGTGGTCGAGTACTTGTCGTCCACCGGCATGACCATCGTGTAGCCGAGGGCCCGCCCGCGCGGCAGGATAGTCACCTTGGTGACGGGGTCGGTGTGGTTGAGTCCGGCGGCGACCAGGGCGTGACCACCCTCGTGGTATGCCGTGATCTTGCGCTCCTTGGCGCTCATGATCCGGGTGCGCTTCTGCGGTCCGGCGATGACCCGGTCGATGGCCTCATCGAGGACGGAGTTGTCGATCAACTTCTTGTCCGAGCGCGCGGTGAGCAGGGCAGCCTCGTTGAGGACGTTGGCCAAGTCGGCACCGGTAAAGCCCGGCGTCCGCCGGGCCACGGCAAGCAGGTCCACACCCGAGGCCATCGGCTTGCCCTGGGCGTGCACCTCGAGGATGCGGTGACGACCAATCATGTCGGGCGCCTCGACGGCGATTTGCCGGTCGAAACGGCCGGGGCGGAGCAGTGCCGGGTCCAGGATGTCGGGGCGGTTGGTCGCGGCAATGAGAATGACATTGGTCTTGACGTCGAAGCCGTCCATCTCAACAAGCAACTGGTTCAGGGTCTGCTCACGCTCGTCGTGACCGCCACCGAGCCCGGCGCCGCGGTGACGACCGACCGCGTCGATCTCGTCCACGAAGACGATGGCTGGCGCATTGGCCTTGGCCTGCTCGAAGAGGTCTCGCACGCGCGAGGCGCCCACGCCGACGAACATCTCGACGAAGTCCGACCCCGAGATCGAGTAGAAGGGCACGCCTGCCTCACCAGCCACTGCGCGGGCCAGCAGGGTCTTGCCCGTTCCGGGGGGCCCGTAGAGGAGCACACCCTTGGGGATCTTGGCGCCGACGGCCAGGAACTTTGCCGGCTCGGCCAGGAACTCCTTGATTTCGTGGAGCTCCTCGACCGCCTCATCGGCGCCCGCGACGTCGGCAAAGGTGACCGATGGAGTGTCCTTGGTGGCCAACTTGGCTCGAGACTTGCCGAACTGCATGACCCGGTTCCCGCCGCCCTGAGCCTGGCTCATCATGAACCAGAAGAGACCCACGAGAAGCAACACCGGGAAGAAGGAGATGAAGATCGTCCAGAAGGCGCTATCGCCTTCGATCTTGTCGTTATAGCCCGATGGAACGTTGGCCTTCAGCAGCGCCACGAGACTCTCGGCGCGGGCATCGACGAACTCGGTGCGGACTTTGGTCGCGCCCGAGACGTTGGTCTTCTCATCGCTGAAGGACTGGCCCTCTTTGAGGTCCAGGGTGAGGACGTTGGCCGTCGTGAGGACTGCCTTGTCGACCTTTTTGTCTGCGATGAGTTGCTCAGCCTGGGAGGTGGTGACCGTCGTGTACCCGCCGGACCCATCAAAAGTCCAGAAAGCCAGGAGAATCCCCAACACCGCGAGCACCCAGAACACCGGGGTGCGTACCATCCGCTTGAAGTCCATCGTTGTGCGTCAGGGGCGGTATGCCGCCCCGTCCTCCTCATCGCTCACCGGGGTCCGGCCGAGGGCGCGACCGGGAGTTGCGCAGCAGAATGCCGCGTAAACGTACACGCTACCGAACGCCGGGCAGACCCCTCGATGTTCCGCTTTCACGAGGTCAATCGAGCGGAAGCGTGGAAGTGACGTTCAAGGGAACCCGGGCCACGATGCGCCATTGCCCGCCACGTCGCTCCGTGGTGACATCGCTGCCCAGCGCGCGGGCGCGCTCCCGCATGCTGATCAGCCCGAAACCATGGCCGAGGGGCACCTTGGCCTGGCCCAGCGGATTCGCCATGGTCAACACCACCTCGCCGTTCGAGACGTCGGCATCCATCAGGCAACTCGCGCCGACCGGTGAGTGCTTGAGCACATTGGTGCTCATCTCGGTGGCGATCCGGGTGAATGAGGCCCTGGCGAGCGCGTCCAAGTCATCAATCGCCGGATCCACGCGCGCGGACACCGGATGTCCCGAGTCCCCCAGCACCCGGCGCACCTCGGCCAGCACATCGGAGGGTGCCCGGGACAGCGGAGCCGGGCTCTCGTCCGCCCCCACCTCGCCGAGTTGACTCGTGAGGTCATCCATCGACCGTCGCGCCGCCGACATCAGCGAGCGCATATCCGCCAGCGCTCCCCGCAGCGCGGCTTCATCGCCGACCCCGGAGATCGACAGACCCAGCAAGGTGATCCGCGTGAGATCGTGGCCGACCACGTCATGCAACTCGCGAGCGAGGTAATGGCGCTCGGCCACCCGCAGTCCTGCCCGCTCCATAGCCAGCCGGCGAGCGGCCGTGGTCGAGGCGCGAAGGAAACGCAACTGGTTGCCCAAGACCAGGCCAACGATGTGGGCAAGGACGGCAGCCGCTACCGCGGCAACCACGACCGGCACCGAAAGGGCGTCTCGCACGACCCAGAGGGTGACCACCATCGCGAGCACGGCATACCCGATGGCAACTAAACGACCCGAGCCGCGGATGCCCACGTACAGCCCGGCCACCCCCAGCGCCAAGGGCACGGCCCAGGTCGGGTCGGGTTGGATCGCAATGCAGCTGACCGCCACCGCGGACAGTGCCTCTCGTGGCCGCTGCCAGGCGGCCGCCCCCATGGCCGCGCATGTCGACAAGGCCGCGGCCGCGGCCCACCCAGAGGTCACCTCGGGAACGGTCCATAGCGCCAGCGCACCCGCCACGATCACCGGCGTGAGTTTGACGGGGAGTGAGTCCAGCCAGGCCACGACTCGATGTGGGGACAGCGTGGTCTCGATGCCCTCCACTGCCGGGTCATCCTGCTCGTCCGGACGCGTGAGCAAGCCCAAAGCCGCACGCAGTGCCCGCAGCGCCAAGCGGGCATCGGAGTCGACCTCGTCGAGCGTCGCCCTCATAGCGGGGGCACTCGCCCTCGCGGGGGTGGCCGCAATACTGCGTTCGGCCCGCTCAAGATACTCGCCGACGAGGCGCCGGATATCGGACGCAAGCTCGGCCCTGATCTGGGTCCTGATCTCCCGCGTTCGCGCAGCGGTTTCGCGGAGTTGTGCGGCAGATCGCCGTTGGTGCGCGAGCCACCACCTCGCCAGCAGGCCAGCCACCAGGGCCACCGCAACGGAGACCGCCTGCGTGGTGGTCAACTCCACCGAGTCGAACGCGAACCACATCAGGGCAATGGCCCCACTGGCGAGCAGGAGAAGCGCGGCGAGGAAACGACGTGCTAGTACAGCGGCGCTCACCACCACTGCGACCACCAGCACGAAGACCTCTACCCCCACGAGCCGATGACGCGCCAGCACCACCACCACGAGGGCGGTGGTCAAGCCCAACGCAAGACGGGCCCGCAGCCACATGATCGCTGCTAGCGCAGCCAAGCCCACCGCGTACTGAAAGGCATCCCACCCCTGCTGACCTCGGGCTGCGGCGTCCGGGTCAAAGGCGATGCCGGTCATGTCAAGGGCAACGAAAGCCAGGACGATCACGCGGACCACCCGCAGGACTACGGAGGTCTCGGTGTGCACGCCACTGGGCACGTCCGAACTGGCCTCAAGCCGCGGCTCACGGCCTTCGACTTCTGCGGCGCCACCCCTAGACACGAGGCAAAGTCTAAGGTCGGCCACCGCAATCGTCATCGAGGCAGCCAGCCACCGATGCGATGGCCAACCGGCAGCCGACCCTCATCGACTGCTAGCGCGCCGCCCAAGCCGCGCCACCGTTCCCTGAGCGAGGACCACGCCGAACTCTCGGTCAGGGCTTCGGCAATCCCTGGCCCGGTGATCTCAAGATCGACCACAACAGGTCCGGCGCCGAGCACGAGCGTGACCTCTGAGCCGGGACGCCACTTCGAAGAGCCCTCGGTCACCGGGCCTTCCACAAACCACCCCTCGGTCACGGCGCCGACCGTCCGAGCAAGCAAGGTCTTGATGGTCAGAGCCAAACCGTGAGCGTCGGCATCAACCCTGGTGACGAGCGGCAACCCGAGTCCGCTGGCCCGCAGTTGGAAGGTTGCGATCGCAACCGACAGTTCTTCAGGCGGCGGACGATTCGGGTCGGCGCCGAGGACTCGTCGCGCTAGACGGGCCTGCTCGAGAGCCCGGCGAAGTGGCTCTGCCCGGGCCTGCCCCGGGCCGTCCGAGGCGCCCACTTGCTCAACGAGGAGTACCGGCAATAGTTGATGAATGAGATCGTCGATGACGTCAGCGACGAGCTCCGAGTCATTGCCCGCAAAGCCGAGCCCACGATTCTCTGCGCTGCGCCGATCTTCAGCAGCCACCGGCGTTTCTCAGCCGCAGGTGCGCAGGAGGCGGCAGAACCAACCGTTTGTCACGTGGATCACCGGACTGATGCTTGCTCCGGCAGTTGGCTGGCTTGCCGCCTGGCTTGCCGCGGCCGGGGCGACCAGGCCCACGGACATGAGCGCGATAACCGCGATAGAACGAACTGACACCTTCATGGTCTCCCCCCGGAGAGTTTCTGCGTGGACCGTCACCACGTCTTGCACAGCAACTCTTGCGGGCGCAGGTACGGCGCCACTACTAACCTTCGGCCAGGCTCAGCCGGGGCAGCGATGCGGCATACTGCGGCTATGGCGGGGGTGCGCGTCCTGGTGGTGGACGACGATATTGCGGTTCGTGCTGCGCTGATGGGCTTTATCGACCGACAAGACGGCTACGCCGTGGTCGGGCAGGCCGAGAATGGCGCGCAGGGGGTCGAGGAGTTCACCCGTCTGCGCCCAGATCTGGTGATGATGGACCTACAGATGCCCGTCCTTGATGGCATCGGCGCGATCAGGGCCATTCGAGAGCTCGACCGTGTGGCCAAGATCGTGGCGCTGACCACCTTCGACGGCCGGGATCATGTTGTGGCGGCGCTACGAGCGGGCGCTTCCGGCTACCTGCTCAAGGACACCTCCGCCGCCGATCTCGTGATCGCGCTGGGGCAGGCATTGGTCGGCGATATGCCGCTTTCCCCGGCAATCCGACACGCACTGGTGACCGCGGTCGTCGAAGAGCGCCCCAAGCCCGTGACCGGAGACAACCCGCTCACCGCGCGCCAGAGCGAGCTCGTGGGCTGGTTGGCTCAGGGCTTGACCAATGCGCAGATCGGCCGCCGGATGTACCTCTCGGAGGGATCGGTCAAGCAGTACTTGCAGCAGATCGGCGAGCGTCTCGGGGTGAGTTCACGAACCCAGATCCTGATCCGAGGCGTGCAACTCGGGATCGTGGATCCGGACAAGGCCTTGGCCGACGAGCAGTAGCCGAGCAGGGCAGCGCGGCCGGCTAGCTGTAGACGTGTGGCGCTAGCGTGCCGACACATCGCAATCCGCGGTAGGCCTCGGCATAGTCCAGCCCGTAGCCCACCACGAACTCGTTGGGGATATCGAAGCCCACCCAGCGCACGTCGACATCGACCTTGGCGGCCTCGGGCTTGCGCAGGAGCGTGCAAATGGCCACGGAGGCGGGATGGCGCGACTCCAGATTGGCCTTGATCCACGACAGCGTGAGGCCGGAGTCGACGATGTCCTCGACGATGAGCACGTGCTTGCCGGTGATGTCGACGTCGAGGTCCTTGAGGATCCGCACGACGCCGCTGGACTTAGTGCCCGACCCGTAAGAGGAGACCGCCATCCAGTCCACCGGCACCGAGATGGGCAGAGCTCGCTGCAGATCGGCCATCACCTGGACCGCTCCCTTGAGAATCCCCACCAGCAACAGATCCTTGCCGGCATACTCGGCGACGACCTCCCCGGCGAGCTCATCGAGCCGGGCGCGGATCTGCTCCTCGGTGATGAGGACATTGGACAGGTGGTCTCCCATGTGGCTGGCGTCCACGGGTGCTCCTTTGGCGAGGTCGGCTGCAGGACCTATTCAACCCGACGCGGGCGGTCCTAGGTGAACGCTTCCTGCCGCTCGGGCAACCCGCAGGTCGCCAGGCATGTGCAGCGGGCCTTGTCCGCGCCACTCCGTGAGCAGTCGATCGCACGCATCGGTATGCCGGGTGCTCACCTGACCGGCCGGCGCACCGGCCGCGATCAATAGCCGCCGCCAGACGCGGGTTCGCAGTGGCAGCGGGTGGGCCAATAGTTGCTCGATTCGCCAGGGGCCGCCTCCCAGGTGAGCCGTGGCGTCATCGGCCAACTCATCCAGCAGGTCGGCATCGGCCCGCAACTGGCTGGCAGTGCGAGCCAGCGCCGAAACGACCCCGGGTCCAAGATCGCGCTCGAGATCGACGAGGGCAGCCCGAGCCCGAACCCGGGCGAATGCCGGGTCCGCATTCATCGGATCGTCCCACCAGGGCAGATTCTCGGCCTCACAAACGATGCGGGTCTCGTCGCGCTCGATGTCCAAGAGCGGGCGGCGATAGCGACCACGGGCACGCGGCATACCCGACAGTGAGCGCAGGCCCGAGCCGCGAGCAAGGCCGAGGAGCACCTGCTCGGCCTGGTCCTCGCGGGTATGTCCGAGGAGGATCAGGCTCGCGCCAAGCCGGTCCGCCGCCTCGTCGAGCGCCCGGTATCGGGCCTCCCGAGCAGCAGCCTCCAGGCCAGCGCCGCTTTCGCGGACCTCGACGCAGGCGATCTCGACGGGGTCCAGGCCCAATCCGGGTGCCCGCTCGGAGGCTGTTCGGGCAACCTCACCCGAGTCCGCTAGCAGGCCGTGATCGACGATGATCGCGCCGGCCCGAAGACCCAGGGCGGCGGCCTCGAGTCCGGTCGCGAAGGCGAGCGCGGTCGAGTCCGCGCCACCGCTCAGGGCAACCAAGACCAGGTCGTGAGGCGAACATTCGAATAGCGTTGCCCGCACGGCGGCGCGGATCGCGAGAACCGATGGCGAGACTCCCGACATGCGTCCAGTCTGTCAGCCGTGAACGCGCCGGACCCAGGATGCCGGATCGGTGATCTCGGCTGCCAGCGGCAGATTCGCCGGTGAGGCCCAGACCGCGTTGAAGCCATCCACCCCGACGCTGGCGTGCACGGCCCGGACAAAGGCGGCGCCATCGCGGTACTGCCGCATCTTGGCTTCAAGGCCCAGCAGTCGCCGCAGAAGTCGGTCGGCCGCACCGGCCCCCTTGCGGCGTTCGGTGAACTTCGCGCGGATCGCGGCCACACTGGGAATGTACGTCGGGCCAACGTCGTCCATCACCACATCGGCATGTCCTTCGAGCAAGGACATCACCGCGGTGAGCGCTGCCATCCGGTCGCGCTGCTCAGGGGTGGTGAAGAGTCCCGCCACCCCCAGGCCACCAGACCCCAGGGCCTCGGGGAGCCGTTGCGAGAGTGACCGGGTGAGCTCCGCAATCCGTTCCGGGTCGGGGGCGAGGTCGACTGCCAGGGAGCGAGCCTGCGTGATCAGGTGCTCACGAAGCCAAGGGTTCGCGGTGAACTGGACCCGGTGGGTCTCCTCGTGCATGCACACCCACAGCCGGAAGTCCGCAAGATCGACGTCGAGATCCTGCGCCACCGCCATGATGTTCGGGGCGATCAGCATCAGGGCCGGGGTTCCATCGGGGGCCAGGTCGTATTGGCCGAGCACCTTGGAGGCCATGAAGGCCAGCAACGCCCCAGCCTCAGCGCCGGTCACCTTGCCCCCGATCGCGGCCGCGGTGGCGGAGGGGATCCGCTCACCCGTGATCCGATCGAAGGCTGGCTCGAGCAGCGCACGCATGGAGTCCGCGTTCATCGCGATCCAGGTGGCCCGGTCCACCACCAGGGCCTGCGGTGCATCGGCCGGGGTCGCCAGGCGCGAGGTCTGGGCGACCGGTCCGATGGCCCGCCGAGCGGCCTCGCGGATCGCGGCGACCTCATCGGCGGCTTGGTCGGGGGTCACCACGGGACCAGCCGGAACCAAGGTCCGGCCGGTGGCCTTGGCGAACTCCCAGTCGACGTACCCCACCTGTGACTCCTTGCTTGTCCGTTTAGCGGCAACCACACTCGGTCAGTACGGCAGCGAAGCGGTCCAACGCCGCCCGGGCGGGTTCCGTTCCCTCCCAACCTCCCGTGTGGTCGGCTAGCACGGTGAAGAGCAAAGGTCGGCCGTCCTGGGTGACCGTCCAGCCAGCCAGGTTGGATGTCCCGATCAGGGTGCCGGTCTTTGCCCGAGGAATGCCGCGAACGGCCTCCCCGTCCGGCCCGGCAAATCGTTTGTCGAGCGTGCCACTCAACCCCGAGATCGGCAAGTCAGCCAACAGCGAGCGCAGCGGCGGCAACCGATCGCTCGCCGCCAGCGCGAGCACCTCGGAGATGGTGCGCGTGGTGGCCTGCTGTCCGCGGGTCAGCCCGCTGGTGTCCTTGATATCGAGCCCCGAGATCGAGATTCCCAGCTCGGGAAGTCGCTTGCTGACGAAGCCAGCGGCATCGGTGACCGTCGGCGCTGGCTCGTTGGCCAGATAGGTCGTCATCCGCACCAGTGACTCGATCAGGGCGTTATCGCTTTCCTCGAGGGCGTAGGCGAGGACGTCGTGGAGTGATGCTCCCCGCCGAGCACTGACCTCGTCGCCGGACAACTCGCCCACCGCCTGGGTCGGGGCGCCCTTCACCGTGATCCCCCGGCTGCTCAGAGCCTTGCCGAAGGCCGTCAGCGCATTCATGGCGGGATCCGACACCGCCGGCACGCCCGGCTCCGGCCGATCCTTGGCAAGCCCGATCATCGTGATCGGGACCGCGGAACCCGACGTGAAGTCGGCATTCTCCCAGCCCTTGGGGCGAGCCTCGCCGCTGGCGAAGGTGTCATCGATGCGCAGGGCGACCGTGTCCAGCCCGGCTGAAGCCAAGAAGGTGACCGTGTCCTCGGCGAGATCGGCGATGCCGACGCGGCCCACCACGGCAGAGGCTTTGCCCTTGCCTGCCGCGAGAAGCAGATCCCCACCGGCGACCAAGGTGACGGTGCCCGAGGTCTTGTCGACCCAGACCCGAGTCACGCTCGTGGGCTCGGCGGGAATGGTGTCGACGATCACGGCAGCCGCGAGCAATTTCACCAGCGAGGCCGGGGTCCTCGGTGTCGACGCGCCCACGGCATACAGCTCCTTGCCCGTGACGGCATCCCGAACGCTGGCGCCGACCGAACCCCCCAGTCGTTGGTCGGCGACGACCGGGTCCAAAGCGGCGGCGAGCCCCGCGGCGGTCGGGATCGGAGCGCGCGCGGCCGCCTTAAGGGTCGGCGCGGGCGCCGCCACCGGGATCACGGCCGAGCTGCTGGGAGTGGGCGCGGCTGACGCCGATGACGCCGCCGCCACTGGTGCCAGCGTGATGATGCCGGGCACGAGATCGTAGGCATCGGCCACGGCATAGCCGCCCAATCCGAGCGCGCCCACCAAGCCGATCACGATCGGCGTGCGTCGCATGGGTAGCCTTTCGTCAACAGGGCGGTGCATAGGAGAGACTTGTCGAGCCTAATGACCCGCCACGAGCAGCACTATCTGAGCCAGAAGGGCCTTCCATGGAGTTCGACGTCACGATCGAGATCCCCAAGGGACACCGCAATAAGTATGAGGTCGACCACGAGACAGGTCGCATCCGCTTGGACCGGCTGCTCTTCACCTCGATGGCCTACCCCTCGGACTATGGCTATGTCGAGGACTCGCTCGGTGAAGACGGCGACCCCTTGGACGCCTTGGTCCTGCTGGATGAGCCGACCTGGCCTGGATGCCTGGTGCGAGCCCGTCCGATCGGCATGTTCCACATGCGCGACGAGGCTGGCGGCGACGACAAGATCCTGTGCATTCCCGCCGGGGACCCGCGCAAGTCACACATCACCGAGCTCGAGCACCTGAGCAAGTTCGACATCCTGGAGATCCAGCACTTCTTCGAGACCTACAAGGACCTGGAGCCCGGAAAATCTGTCGAAGGCGCACACTGGTTGGGCCGGGAGGCCGCCGAGAAGTGCGTCGATGAGGCCGTCGCACGGGCCACCGCGGCCGGGATGAGCACCGCGCGTTGGCGGCTGCCGCAGTCCCACGGGCAGGCGGCCGGGCACGCTCCTTCCGCCGAGGTCAAGGTCTTGGAGGAGCACCAGACTCGGGTCGAGATTGCCACGCCTGACCGCCCGCTGACGGACTGAGGCGCGCCAGCGCTTGGTCGCTTAGTGGGCGGAGGCGGCTCCGCCGGCCGACTTCGGCAGGGCGAGCGTCGCGAGCAATCCGATCAGGAGCGCCAATGCGGCCAGTCCGGTGGTCAATTGGCTGGCGTGAATCATTGCCTCGCTGGCGGCGCGGGCGGCCGCTTCGGCGCCGGGTTGCGCTTGCAAGCCAGCTATCGCAATACCTGCCGAATCCTTCACGGCGGCGGTGAGCTGCTCCGCAGCCGCCCCGGGCATTCCGATGGTGTTGAGCCGTTCCCGGGTTTGCGCAGCGAGATCGGCCACCAGCACACCGCCGAGCAGGGCGACCCCGAGTGCCGAGCCGAGTTGACGAAGGGCGCTCTGCAGTCCGCTGGCCTGGCCGCTCTCATTGACCGGCACATCGGCCAGAAGCAGCGAGGTGAGTTGGGCGGTCGCCATCCCCACCCCCACGCCATAGGTGAAGAGCCACACGGCGATCAGCCAGGTCGGCACGGTCAGGCTCAACGTGAGGGCCAGCCCGCCGACGGCCACTGCCTCCAGGGCCAGCCCGACCCGGACGATGGTGCGCTGGCTGATCCGCTTGGAGAGCTGCGGGAGCGTCCCGGAGATCAGGAAGGTGCCAACCGCGAGGACCAGGATCACCCATCCTGTCTCGAGGGAGTTGAAGCCCAAAGTGCCTTGCAGCAGTAGCGGCAGGGTGAACAGGAGGCCGAACTCCCCGAAGGCCACGATGAGGGCCGCAGTGATGCCGGAACGGAAACTGCGCAACCGGAAGAGATCGAGGTCGACCAGCACCGGCCGCCCAGCTCGAGAACGGCGCAGCTCCAGCATGACGAAGGACACCAAGGCGAGCGCACCGAGCAAGCCCACGATCGGGACCGGAGAGAGGGCGCCATCGGCGCTGCGCCACCAGCCGAACCACGACCCCTCGATCAGCGCGAAGACGATGCCGCCCATGCCGAGAGCGCTCAAGATGACGCCCGGCACATCGGTCCCGACCAGCACACTGGTGTCCTTCGTTTCCGGTACCACCCGCACGATGCCGATCATGACGAGCAGGCCGACCGGAATGTTGAGCCAGAAGGCCCAGCGCCAGGACACGTCCGTCGCGAGCCAGCCGCCGACCAAGGGCCCGATCGCCGCCATGCCACCAATCGCGCTCCCCCACACGGCGAAGGCGATCGTCCGAGATCGCCCGGTGAACACCGCGTTGAGCGTGGAGAGGGTGGACGGAACGATCATCCCGGCGCCGAGCCCTTGGACGAATCGTGCCCCGATCAGCATGGCGGCACTGGTGGCCAAGCCAGCGACCACCGAGCTGGCGATAAAGACGAGCATGCCGATCAGGAATACCCGCCTGCGTCCATAGAGGTCACCGAGCCGGCCCACGGTCACCAAAAGGGCAGCGAAAACCAAGGCGTAGGCCGCGTTGAGCCACTGCGCATCGCTGCCCGTCAGTCCCAGGTCCTTCATCACCACCGGCAGCGCCACATTGACGATGGTCGCGTCCATGATGACGATGCTCACCCCGAAGCCCAGGGAGAGCAGGATGGCCCAGCGCGTCGGGGTCATCTGGTCACTTTTATCGACAGCCATGTCGATATGTTATCCACAGTAGTGTCGAGAAGCGAGCCCCGGGGTTCGTCAAAGCATGGGAGGATGCTTCGGTGCCGAAGATCGAGGCCCCCACTGTCGCCGAGCACCACGCCATGCGTCGCGCGGCCATCCTCGATGCGGCCACGCAATTGCTCAGCCGCGAAGGCGTACAGGCCGTGACCCCGGCGGCAGTTGCCTCATCGGCCGGCCTGGCCCGTAGCAGCGTCTACCAGTACTACCCCTCAACCGGCGCGCTGATCGCAGCTGGCGTCGAAGAGACCTTTCGCCGACTTGACGAAGCTCTCGATGCGGCCATGAGCAGTGCGACAACCCCCCAGGAGCGGGTCTCCGCCTACGTTGACGTGAGCTTGGCGGCAGCGGTCGAGGGCCATCAACCGATGTCGGCCTATCTGGGTCTTGAGATGCCCGAGCACTGCCGGGCCAGCGTGGTGGAGCTGCACGTCGCCATCGTGACTCCCCTGGTCAATGCCCTCACCGAGTCCCAGGTCGCCGATGCTCGCGGTGTCGCGGAGTTGGTGAACGGCGTGGTCTCCGCCGGGGCCGCTCAGGTACGGCGGGGCGAGCCCGTGGAGGCCGTGCGAGCACGCGTCCTCGGCTTCGTTCGCGCTGCTCTGGCCTAGCCGACCCACTCCTCGCGGGCCGAATGCCGAACCGGCTCAGTCCTCACGGACGGGACTTCCGTTGTGGCAGCGCAGGTGGATTTCTTCTTCCTGCTCGCCCAGGCTGAATTTCACCTCGATCGAGCCGGACTCCACCTCGCGGCTCAAGGACCACCCGTCGTATGGAGTCACGGCATCCACGCTGAGCGAAGAGCCGTTGCAGGTGACCCGGACCGTGCCACCGCGGCTGACAAAGACCTTGCTGTCGCCTTCTGGGGCATGGGCAGATGTGGTCGGGGCGGATCGGGTCGGAGGGGAAGACGCCGGTGGTGGGGACACGGCAGGAGGGGTACGAGTCGACGGCGTCGTCGGTGCCGCCGTCGCCGGATCGGCAGTTGCGCTCGGCGAGGCTGAAGGGGTCGCTGAGGCGGGCGCCGATGACAGCGTGGGCAATGCCAACGGTGTGGGGCCGGCAACAGCTCGGGGCCCTTTGCCGTCGACCTGCACGACACGGTCCACGACGGCCCACGCGGTCAGCGAGATTGCAGCGACCGACAGCAACCACAGGAGGACCGCACCGGCGGCTTGACGTCTCATCGTTTGTCCCTTCGCGGCCGCCGCAGACGCAATCTCGCGTAGCGTCTCCCACTGTGGCACATGTCCTGGTGATCGAAGACGACGCCGACATCCGCACTTTGCTGGTGACGTCGCTGGCAGACCGCGGCTTCGCGGCGTCGAGCGCAGCCACGGGCATGACTGGGCTGAACCAAGCACTCGAGCGAAGCCCCGACATCGTCTTGCTGGATCTGGGCCTGCCGGATGTGGATGGGCTTCGCGTTCTCAGCATGCTCCGCGCGGTGTCGAGCGTGCCGGTCATCATCGTCACCGCGCAGGACGATGACCGCCGCGTGGTTCAGGGCCTGGAGGCCGGCGCCGATGACTACGTCGTCAAACCCTTCACGGTCGACCAACTCGCCGCCCGGATCAATGCAGTGCTTCGCCGCGGGGCGGCGGCAGCGACCACCAATCCGGTGCTCGTCGTGGGTCAGTTGCGGATCCACCTGGCCGAGCGAACCGTGGAATTTGCCGGCGAGCCCCTGGAACTTAGTCGCCTGGAATTTGATCTGCTCGCCTACCTCGCCGAACGATCGGGCGAGGTAGTGAGCAAGCGTGAGTTGCTGACCGAGGTGTGGAAACAGGCCTACGGCGGCGGCGAGCATTCGGTCGATGTTCATGTCTCCTGGCTGCGGCGCAAACTGGGCGAAACCGCGGCCGCACCGGTCTATATCCACTCCATACGTCACGTCGGGGTCCGCCTCGCCGCACCAGAGATCACCCCGGCAGAGCGCTGATGCGCCGCCGCATCACCTGGCTGGTCGCCGCGACGAGCTCGGCTCTGGTGGTGGCTTTTGTCATCCCCTTGTGTCTGCTCTTGGTCGTGATTGCCGAGGACCGAGCCGCTGCCAAAGCCCGCGACCAGGCACAAAACGTGGCCGCGCTGATCGGTACGGTCACCGATCAGCGGACCTTGGCCCAAGCGGTAACCACCATTGGTGCCACCGGCGCCACCGTCGTCGTCGTGACCGCCTCCGGCCAGCATTTGGGCAGCGCCGAGCCACTGGCGGCCGATTCGCAAGCGGCCGTCGACCGCGCCCGCACGAGCCTGCAGGCCGTGACCGTGCACCAGGACCATGGCATTGACGCCGTCGTCCCGGTCGCTCGCGCGGGTGGGGTCGACGTGGTGCTGGCCACCGTGCCCGAGAATGAGGTTCGATCTGGTGTCGTGCCAGGGTGGTTGGCGCTCGGGACCTTGGGCGCGGTGCTGGTGGGGGCGGCGGTCCTCATGGCCCGCGAACTCGGTCGGCGTGTGAGCACCCCGGTGACTGAACTCGGTACGGTCGCGCACCGGCTGTACGAGGGCGACCTCTCGGCCAGAGCGCGGCCCAGCGGGCCCGAGGAGACCGCCGAGGTCGGGCGCACCTTGAACAGACTGGCGGATCGGATCAGCGAGCTGCTCGTAGCCGAGCGAGAGCGGGTCGCTGACCTCGGTCATCGATTGCGCACCCCGGTCACGGCCCTGCGGCTCGCGACCGACCGATTGGATGATCGAGAAGCTGCCGAACGACTGGACCGGCTCATCGACGAGTTGCATCACCACGTCGACAGCGTTGTACGCGACGCCCGGCGGGGACTGCGTGAGGACCTGCCGCTGCCCGTGGACGTGGGCGAGATCGTCGCGGAGCGAGCAGCCTTTTGGGGTGTCCTTGCCGAGGACCTCGGCCGCGAGTTGGTGGCCTCGGTTCCGCAGGTCGACGGCGGCTTGCGAGTCGCGATCGCGCGGGCCGACGTCATCGAGTGCATTGACACCTTGATCGACAACTGCCTCACACACACCCCTGACGGAGCCCCGATCGCGCTGGCCGCGGGAGTGGATGGCTCGCAGGCCTGGTTCGAGGTTGCCGATGGTGGGCCGGGCTTGGCCAGCGAAGGCTACCGAGGACGCGGTGAGAGCGCCGTGGGATCGACGGGGCTGGGGCTGGACATTGTCGACCGCATCGCGACCTCCGCCGGCGGCCAGGTGGGATTCACGCGCAGCCACCTGGGTGGCCTGAGCGTGCGGGTATCCCTCCCCCGAGCCGAATAGCCGCGGCTCAGTCGTCGTCGCCTCCGTCGTGGCCGTCCTCGCCACCGTCGTGCTCCTCGTGCTCATCCGCATCCTCGTGCTCATCGTGGTCCTCGGGCTCCTGAACATTGGGAGCGGCAGGCACTGTGGCACGTGACCTGGGCGCCGGCGCAGTCACCGGCTTCACGGCGGCCGGTGGGGCTTGAACCTTTTGGACCACCCGAATGGTCGGCCCCGGAACCGTGGTGACACAGACCCCGCCGCGCAGCACTGCGGGCAACACGCAGGGGTCGAGTATTACCTTGGTCGGCGCCGGGACCGGGGTCGGCGCGGCCTCGGCGGCCATGGGCTGGACGACTTGCGGTGAGGACGCGGCATAGATCGCTATGGACGTCACGAGGCCCAGGGTTCCGCCGACAACGACTGGCTTGATGAGGGACATGGCATTGATCATGCAATGCCATGAGTCAACCTCGTCTCGGGTGATTCTCAAGGCGACGTCAATGCCATGGCCGCGGAGTTGAGGTCACCTTGAGGAAGGACTGACCGGACCTTGTCCGGCGTCTTGCAACCCTGGAGTCATGACCTCATTGCTAACTCCGCGAGTCCGAGATCGATCTCGTGGCGCCTTGCGCATCGTCTCCGGCGCCCTTGCTTTTGCGGCTGCTGCCGCAACCGGCGCGGTCACGGCGCTCGCAGCCCAGGAGAGCGCCCTGGACAACCAGGCCAAAGCCGAGCAACGGGCGGCCGAGAATGCGAAACGGCAAGCTGAACTGGCCCGGTGGGCTGCGGCACACCCCCAGATCGTGCACCAGGCCCGGCCCACGCGAACCGTGGTGGGTCCCGCGGTCATCGCCACTGTGACCGCATCGGGTGCCGGCCGGGTGGGGGGCGCGCCCGCGACCAACGTGCAGGCGCCGCGAGCAACCTCCGGTTCCGGCAAGCCCGCACCCGCGCCCGCACCGGCGCCCGCGCCGGCACCGCCGCCACCACCCGCGCCGACCACGGGATCATGAGCCGCGAGGCCCTCACCTGGCAGGCCCTGGGGACCTACGTCCACCTCGCCGGTGATCATCGACTGCTGCCGTCGGCGGCCAAGCAGACGGCCGCGGTCCTGGCTGAGGTCGACCTCGCCTGCAGTCGATTCCGTGCGGACAGCGAACTATCCCTCGCCAATGCCGCCGCAGGGACCGAGGTATCCGTGTCACCGCTCTTGGCCGGGGCCTTGCGGGTGGCCCTGGAGGCTGCTCGGATCACCGACGGCCTGCTCGACCCGACCATCGGATCACAGGTCGTCGCGGCGGGCTACGACCGGACCTTCACCCTGGTACCAAGCGATGCTCCCGATCCAGTCCGTCTTCCACAGCGCCACGTCAGCTGGCGTGAGGTCTCGCTCAGCGGCGCACTGCTGCAGGCACCCCAGGGAACGCAGCTCGACGTCGGCGCCACGGGCAAGGCGTATGCCGCTGACCTCGTCGCGGCCGTCCTGGACGAGGAGTTCGATGAGTCCTTCCTAGTGAGCCTTGGCGGGGACCTGCGCATTTCGCGCCCGAGCACCCAGGCCTACACCGTTGCCATCGGGCATCGGATCGGTGAGCCGGCGCTGCGAAGCATCCAGGTACACGGTGGCGCTATCGCTACCTCGAGCCGCAGTGCTCGATCCTGGACCCGAGGCGGCCGAACCTGGCATCACATCATTGACCCGCGGACCGGACGCTCGGCCGACGGACCATGGCAAACCGTCACGGCTTATGGCCACACGGCCGTCGCGGCGAATACGGCGTCGACGACCGCGCTCATCCTGGGCGACGCGGCATACGACTGGCTGGTCGATCGCGATGTGGCCGCGTGCCTCATCGACGACAAGAACGATTCGACAACAACCCCCTTGTGGGACAACGCTTTTGGAGGCGAGGGCCTGTGAGCAGCCCCTTCATGTGGTACCTGAACCGGGGCACCGGAGTCACCGTGATGGTGCTCCTCTCGCTCACCACTGTTCTGGGCATTCTCGCCACGGGTCGCCGATTCACTCCGTTGTGGCCGCGTTTCGTCACCCAAGGGTTCCACCGGGTCTTGGCGGGAGTCAGCCTGGCGCTGTTGGGAGTCCACGTGGTGTCGGCGGTCGTGGATGAGTACGTCGATATCCGCTGGTGGCAGGCGTTAGCGCCGGTCGGGGCGACCTACAAGCCGGTGTGGTTGGGAACGGGCACCCTGGCCTTGGACTTCCTGGCGATCCTGACGGTCACGTCGGTCCTGCGCGATCGGTTGCCACACCGGGTGTGGTTTTTCACGCACCTGCTGTCGTATGCCGCCTGGCTCGCTGCCATAGTGCACGGGCTCGGGATCGGGACCGACGCCAACCGCGGGTGGATGACCACAACGACGTGGGCATGCTGCGTCGCAGTCGCCCTGGCCACGGTCATCCGCCTCGGGGCGGGGATGCGCTCGCGGCGGAGCGAGCGAACTGCGCAGGCCATCGCATGACCATCCTCGCCAGCAGCAGTCCCTCAATGATTCAGCCCGCCATGTCGATTCAGCCCGCCATGTCCATTCAGCCTGCCGCATCGATTCAGGTGTATCCCGGCCCACTGGTCCTGCGCGGGGTAGCCACAACGCCTTACTTGGCGAACCACCTCGCCCAGTGGGGCGCGCAGCCCAAACTCGACCTCACCACCCTTCTGGAGCTCTGCTCCTCGGCTGTGGTGAAGGGCCGCGGAGGGGCGGGCTTCCCGTTTGCCCGGAAGCTCTCCACGGTCGCGGATCACCGTCGCCGAGGGCAACGCCCGGTCGTCGTGGTCAATGCGGCGGAGGGAGAGCCGATCTCCGCCAAGGACAGCGCGCTGCTCCTGACCTCCCCGCATCTGGTGCTCGATGGGGCAGCCCTCAGCGCCCACGCCCTGGGCGCTCGGGAGGTCATCATCGTCACGGCCAGCGATCGGCCGTGGGTGGCTGATGCGGTTGCTGCGGCCATTGGCGAGCGCGAATCTGCGAGAGCGGATCGATCGCTTCGCTGGTCGCACCGACCCACGGCTGGACGATTCGTTGCCGGAGCATCGCAAGCGGTGCTGGAGCATCTGGCCGGACGGGCCGCCCTGCCGGTCACGGCCTGGGTGCCTGAGGCCGTGCGCGGAGTACGGGGGCGGCCGACCCTGTTGTCGAACGCCGAGACCTTCGCCCAGGTCGCGGCGCTCGCCCGGATCGGCGCCGAGGAGTACCGAGCCCTCGGCACCGCGACCAGCCCCGGAACCACCCTGCTCACGGTGGCCCGGCTGGACGAGCCATCCGGCAGCTCACACGAGCCGGCTGTCCACGAGGTCGGCTATGGCACGCCGCTGGTCGACCTGCTGCCCTGGGACGCCCAGGACGGACCAGTGCTGCTCGGCGGCTTCCACGGGACGTGGGCCTCCCCTGTACAGATTGCTGGCCTTGCGGTTGACCGGGACGCCTTCGCTGAGCGCTCGCTCGCCCTGGGCGCCGGTGTGCTGGCGCCCGCCGGCCGGGCATGCCCGGTTGCCCTCACCGCGAGGATCACGGCATACCTGGCCGATCAATCGGCGCGCCGGTGCGGCCCCTGCCTCAACGGCCTGCCGGCCCTGGCCGAGTCGATGGCCGCACTTGCCCGGGGCGTAGACACGCGGGCCAGAATCCGTGAGCTGGGTGGGGTGGTGGTGCGCCGAGGCGCCTGTGCGCACCCTGATGGAACCGCGCGTCTGGTCAGCTCGCTGCTCGACCACCTCCCCGACGCCGTGGGCGATCACCTATCGCGGTCGTGCACGTGCACAGGAGGGGCTCGATGACCAGGACGTCTGCGCACCTGCGGGTCGATTGGCCGCACTGCGATGCCCGGGGCCTCTGTGCCGAGGTGCTGCCCGAACTCATTCACGTCGATGAATGGGGATATCCGGTGATCGTGGGCGGGGTGACACCGGAGCTACGCCAGAGCGCGAAGGAAGCTGTCCTGGTGTGCCCCAAGCGGGCCCTGCGGCTGCTGCGCGACGGCTAGTCCGCCGCGCTTGCGCCCCACCCGCGCGTCAATCCTTCCCGCTTACGCCCCAACTCTTCTCCCAGGCGCCTCAACTTTCCCGCCGCATGCCGGAAACCCTTGGTTGGGGCCGCTTGTAAGGGGCCCCAACCAAGGGTTTCCCTCCTCAGGCGGGAAAGTTGAGGCAGGTGGGACTCGGGGAGCCCCCGCGCAGGCGGCTGGCCCTGCCAGCCTGCTGGCCGGATGGAACCTCCCCGAGGTGTATGCCGTCAGACCCCTATGACTACGACAACCGCAGTTCGCTCGTTGCTCATCGCCGCACTCGCGGCCATCGCCTTGCTCATCGGCTTCCTCTTGGCGTCCGGCGGCCTCGCCCGCGCCACCAACGCCTCGGCAGCAGTTGCTCCGGTCGATCAGGGAGCCACCACACCACCGGGGATCACCGTCACCGGCACCTCCACGGCGACCGGAACGCCCGACACCCTGCGCCTCGACCTCGGGGTATCGGTGACCAAGGGCACCGTCGCCGAAGCCATGACCGCCGCGAATTCGGCCATGACCTCGGTGCAGAAGGCATTGCGCGACAACGGCGTTGACGCCAAAGATCTGAAGTCCAATGCCCTCTCCGTGCAGCCGCAGTACGAGTACCCCACATCAGGGGTGCAACGACTCACGGGCTACACCGTGACGCAGGGCGTCCTCGCGACCATTCGGAAGGTGGATGAGGCTGGCCGGGTCATCGACGCCGCCACCAAGGCAGGCGGCGATGCCACCGTCGTGAACAGCATCGGCCTGGACGTCGACGACCCGGAGGGTGTGCTGGCCTCGGCCCGAGGCGCTGCCATCGAGAACGCCAAGGCAAAGGCGATGGCGTATGCCGACGCGGCTGGCCGGTCGGTTGGTCAGGTGCTCGCCATCACCGAAACCTCGGCACCGGTGGCCACCAACCCAAAGGAGTATGCCGCCCGCGACTCGGTCGCCGGCAGCGCCGTCCCGATCTCCGCAGGCTCACAGGAGTACGCGGTCACGGTGACCGTCACCTTCGCGCTCGGCTAGGTCGTTTCCACGAAGAATGCCATTGGCCCCCGGCGAGCGCCGGGGGCCAACGGTGCTGAGCCGCTTGTCGGAATCGAACCGACGACCTATTCATTACGAGTGAATCGCTCTGGCCGACTGAGCTAAAGCGGCACGCACCACGAGGGTGCCGCACGAGTATACGAAACCCACCGCGCAGGCGCGAACCGTCAGCACCCCCCGGTCGACTCCAGGCACTGGGATACCGTGGATACGCCATGAGTGAGATCAGCCCCGACCCGGCAGCCGCCACCCCGCCCGATGACGCGGCCCGGGACCCCCGGGACCCCCAGGACACGCGGGACACGCAGGTCAGCCACAGCACGCCGGGCGTACCCACGCCCCGGCGGAGCAAGGTCGTCCCCGCGACGGTCGCGCTCACCGCAGCCGCAGCCGCCATCGCGCTAGCCGTGATCCCCGGGTCTTCCACCCCCGGCTCGACTCCCGGCGGCTCGCCCACCTCGACTTCGACCACCTCCACAGGCCAGGCCACCCCCGGCAGCCTGCCCAGCCCCAAGGCTGAACTCCTCGCGCTCGCCCGACGTGACCCCAAGGATCCGATGGCCATTGGACGCGCGGATGCGCCCGTGGTGATGGTCCAACTCTCAGATTTCGCCTGCGGCTACTGCCGTCAATATGCGCTGGAAACCGAGCCTGCGCTGATCGAGAAGTACGTCAAGACCGGTGTGCTGCGGATCGAGTGGCACGACTTCCCCTATCTCTCGGACGGCTCACGCCGAGCAGCCATCGCCGGGCGGGCGGCCGCCGCGCAAGGGAAGTTCTGGGAGTTGCACCAGGCGATCTTCGCGGACACGACCTCGGGCGAGGAGCACCTCGAGCTCTTCAACCTCAGCGCGCTCGCCCAGGGGGTCGGCATCGAGCCCCAGCAGTTTGCCGCCGATATGGCGGACAAGGCGGCCTATGACGCGGTCAAGAAGGACTTCGAGGCGGCCCAGGCCTTGGGAGTGAGCGGCACCCCGAGCTTCGTCATCAACGGCCGCCCCTTCGTCGGCGCCCAGCCGCTCGCGAACTTCGCTGGCCTGATCGAGCTCGCGGCCGCCGAAGCCGGCTAGCCCACCAACGCCATGACCGAGGTCGGCCTGGTCGCTGCCCTGGTGGCGGGAGTGCTTGCGTTGCTCTCCCCCTGCAGCGCCCTGCTGGTGCCCTCGTTCTTCGCGTATGCCGCTTGGTCGCCTCGGGCGCTCTTGGCGCGGACCGCTGTGTTTTGGCTGGGCTTGATCACCGTGCTCGTCCCTCTCGGCATGGGCGCGGCCGCGGCATCACGCTTGTTCTACGGTCACCGGGAGCTGCTGATCACCATCGTCGGATGGGCCCTGATCGGATTGGGGGCCTTGCTCATCCTGGGCCGAGGCTTCGTACTCCCGGGCGCGAACGCCCTTGCCGGACAGGCTCAGTCGCGCTCTCGGGAGGGCGCCGGATGGATCGGCACCTACCTTTTGGGTGCCAGTGGCGGCATTGCGGGATTCTGTTCCGGACCGATCCTCGGGGCGATTCTCACGGTGGCCGCGACCTCGGGCAGCGCGGCCTATGGCGCCTTGTTGCTCGCCACCTACGCACTCGGGATGGCGGTCCCACTCTTCGTGCTCGCCTTGGCCTGGGATCGGTTGCGCATCGGCGAACGACTCCGCCCACACCTCACGCTGACCTCGCTGATCGCCGGTGGCGCGCTGATCGTCGCTGGCGCGGTCTTCCTGGTCTTCGACGGCACGTCGGCGCTCGTCGGCGATAAGCCCCTGGTCAGCCAAGGCACCCAAGACGGGATCGTTGCTGCGCTCGCCGGCATCCCTGCGTGGGCTTGGCCGGCGGGGATCGCGGTGATCGCCGGCGCGCTGTGGTGGCAGCGCTCGCGGGTCAGCAGGTAAGGCCCGCCGGCGGCACGGTCCCGTCGACGTAGTACGCGTCGATCGCGTTATCGACACACGAGTTGGACCGGGTGTATGCCGTGTGCCCGTCACCGTCGAAGGTCACCAAGGTGCCGCTCTCGAGCTCCTTGGCCAAACTGACCGCCCATTCGTAGGGCGTGGCAGGGTCCCGGGTGGTGCCGATCACCACGATGGGGGCGGCTCCCTTGGCGGCGATCGGAGCGGGCGCCTGGGTCGGCCGATCGGGCCAGAAGGCACACGGAATCGAACTCCACATCAGGAAGGGTGCCCAGGTGGGCGATTGCGCGCTGGCCCGCTCCTGCTGAGCCAGATGCTCAGCAATGTCAGCGGAATCCGGCTTGTCCAGGCAGTTCACGGCATAGATCGCCTCCTGGATATTGCCGGTGTACTGCCCGCTGCCGTCGCGATCGGCATACCTCAACGCAAGATCAAAGAGACCGTCACCGTCCCCCTTGAGGACATCGGTGAGCGCGTCATTCAGGGTGGACCACATGCCCTGGTCGTACATCGCGGCCGCGATGCCATAACTCGCCCAGCCTTCGCTGAGGACCTTCACGCGCGGGTCGTTGACCACGGGGCGGGTGGTCCCTTCATCGAGGCCCCGCAGCAGCGACTGCAGACCAGTAACCACCTCGTCCACGCTCCTGCCCAGCGGGCAGGTACCCCCCTCGACGCAGTCCTGAGCCCAGGCACGAGTGGCGCGTTCGAAGCCGGCGGCCTGGCCAGCGTTGACCTGCTCAGTGGTCAGTTCCGGGGCAATCGCGCCATCGAGGACGAAGCGGCCCACCCGATCGGGGAACATCCCGGCATACACGGCACCGAGGTAGGTGCCATACGACTTGCCCAAGTAGGTCAAGGTGCGCTCACCCAATGCCGCCCGAAGAATGTCCATGTCCGCGGCGGCGTCGCGAGTCGACACATGCCGCAGGATCGGGCCAGCAGTCTTCTCGCAACTCTCCGCGAAAGCCTTGCTGGCCGCCACGAAGGCCTCCCGCTCGGCAGCGTCGTCCGGCGAGGGATCGCTTCCGAGCCAGGCGTCCAGCTCGGCATCGCTCAGGCAATCGATGGGCTCCGAGCGCGCCACGCCCCGCGGGTCGAAGCCGACAATGTCATAGCGCTGACGGACCGGAGCACCCACGATGAAGTCGGCCGCTGCGGCATAGTCCACGCCCGAACCGCCGGGACCGCCGGGGTTAACTACCAGCGAACCGATCCGCTGACGCTGCGAGGTCGCCGGGACACGCAGCACCGCGATCGAGATTGATGCGTCGTCGGGGGCTGAGTAGTCCAGCGGAACGGTCAACTCGGCACATTGCCCGCCATCACACGCGCTCCAACTCAATTCCTGGGTGTAGAAACGCGACAGAGCCTGCGCACCGGAGGGCACCGGCAACTGCGTGGGGCTGGGCGGCGCGCTGGATCCCCGCACCGAGTCGATCACCGAGCAGCCGACCGCGAGCACGGCCCCCACCACTGCCAACCCCGCCACCGCACGCGCCCTCATGGGAGTCAGCCTAGGCGCAGCTCCAGCATCATGGCCTCCAGCGCGAGTAGCGGTTGCACATTGGCGCCGATACGTTCGCGCGCAGTCCCAATCGCATCCATGGCCCGCAATAACCGCTCCGAGGAGAGGGCATCGGCGACCGAAGCCACCAGCGGCCGGGAGTCCTCATTGATCAGCGGCACCCCACCGGCTAGGCGCAAGGCTAAGGCGTCCCGATAAACCGACATCAAATCGGTCAGGGACCGGTCGATGACATCTCGAGAATGCCGCTTGGCCCGGTCCTTTTGCTCCTTGTCCAAGGAGGCCAGCTGGGAACGGATCTGGGGCGGCTGGGTGCGAGCCGTGGGGTCCGCCCCGAGCAACTCCATGAGGCGTGTGCGCTCAGCCGCGTCGCGCTCGGCCGCTGCCGCAGCGGCCTCTTCGGTGGCGATGGTGGACAGATCCGAGGCCGCCCCCAGCGCGTCGCCCACGGTCCGAATCCGAGACGCCAAGGTGATGGTGTCGTGTCGGCGGATCCGCGCGTGTTCATCGCGGGCCAGCCTGCGCGCCAGACCCACGTGGGACTGGGCCGCCCGAGCGGCATAGATCGCCATCGGCGCCTCGATGCCGTCGCGTCGTTGCAGCAACTCGGCGACCGCTTGGGCCGAGGGCGTCCGCAAACGCACCTGCCGGCAGCGGGAGCGAATGGTGATGATGACATCCTCGACCGAAGGTGCACACAGCATCCATACGGTGCGGGGGGCCGGCTCCTCAAGAGCCTTGAGCAGGGCATCAGCGGCCCGCTCGGTCAAGCGATCCGCATCCTCCACCAGAATGACCCGCCAGGCACCCACGGACGGTCGATGCGCCGCGAGCGTGACCAGATCCCTGGCCTCCTCGACTTTGATCGAGAGACCTTCGGTGGCCACCACGTCCACGTCCGCATGCGAGCCATCCAGCGCAGTGCGGCACTCCCGACAGCTCCCACAGCCACCGTCCGGACACATCAACGCAGCCGCGAACGCGCGGGCAGCGACCGAACGGCCCGACCCGGGTGGGCCGGTGAAGAGCCAGGCGTGGGTCATGGTGGCCGGGTTCGTGACCGCCTGAGTCAGGGTGGCAACCGCGACCGGCTGACCCACCACATCCGCCCAGACGGTCATCGGGCTAGCACCCCCATCTGGTCCAGCCGATCAAGGATGACGGCGTGAATCTGGTCGGGCGCGCTCATGCCGTCGACGACGAGATAGCGCTCGGGGTGCGCGCGGGCCATCGCCAAGAAGTGCGCCCGGACGGACTCGTGATAGGTGTCTGCCTCGGACTCGAGCCGGTCATGAGTGTCACCGCGACGGAGACGGCCTTCGTGAGCGGAGATATCCACGATGACCGTGAGGTCAGGCACGAGGTGGCCCACCGCCCACATCTGCAGGTCATGCACCTCTTGGGCACCCAGGTCGCGCCCGGCGCCCTGATAGGCGACCGAGGAGTCGGTGTAGCGATCGGTGATCACTACCTCGCCTCGCACCAGGGCTGGTCGAATGAGTTGCTCGACATGGTGAGCCTTGTCGGCTGCGAAGAGCAGCGCCTCGGCCCGCGGGCTGACGTAATCGCCGTGGAGGACCACATCACGAATGGTCACGCCGAGGTCGGTTCCGCCGGGCTGCCGAGTCACCAGAACCTGCCGGCCGGTTTGCTCGATCACCTCGGCCAGCATCCGGACCTGGGTGGACTTGCCGGCACCGTCACCGCCCTCGAAGGCGATGAAGAGGCCTGGTGTTGCGGTCACAGCGGCAGCCTAGTGCGGGTCGCGGACAGCCGGCCCCACTCAGAGCGATGGCAGGTGATCGCGGGCCCACAGGGCCGCGCTGGTGCGGTCCAGCACCCCAATCTCCCGGTACACCCGAGAGAGGTGGGCCTTAACCGTGCGCTCGGTGATGCCCAGCGCGCGGGCCACCTGCTTGTTAGCCATGCCTTGTGCCACCAGCCGCAGCACCTCGGTCTCCCGGGGACTGATGACCACCTCAGCGGTCATGGAGGGTCCACTGGGCAACAGTGCCCCAGCGACTCTGGGGTCGATCGGGACGTGGCCTGCCGCTGCGGATCGGACCGCGGCCAACAACTCGGCCGGCTCACAATCCTTGAGCAGGTAGCCGATGGCCCCCGCGGCCACCGCCTCTTGAACCCGCTCGCGATCCGCGAAACTCGTCAGCACGACCACCCTGCTGCCCTCGACGTGTGTCGTGAGGTATGCCGTCGCCTCGACCCCGTCCATGCCCGGCATCGACAGGTCCATCAGGATGACATCGGGACGTTCCGCCTCCACGGCCGCAATCGCCGTCCGTCCGTTGTCAGCGTCGGCGACGACCTCAATCTCGGGGTCGGTGTTGAGGAGCGTGGTCAGTCCGCTGCGCACTACATGGTGGTCGTCGACGACCAGAACCCGGATCATGGCTCCTCCGTATCGAGTGTGGGAGTCAGTTCGAGATGCCATGCGGTGCCTTCGCCTGGAGCGCTCCAGAGCAGCAGGGTCGCACCGGCGGCGCGAGCGGTGTCTCGAAGCAGGCGTAGCCCGAAGTGGTCGGCCGCGGGGGCGGACAACACCGGTTCGGCCTCAAAGCCGACCCCATCATCGACGACATCCAGTGACACTCCAGGGCCGCCGCGCCTCAAGGTCACCGTCACCGTTGCCGGTCCAGCATGCTCAGCGGCATTGCGCAGGCACTCCTGAGCGATCCGGAAGACGGCCCGCATCTGCTCATCGCTCAGCGCCAAGGTTTCCTCTGGATCGGTGTCCAGCACCACCCGCATCCCGGGCGCGCGCACGCCCTGAACGAGGTCGCCCAAGGCCGCCACGATCCCGGACGTACTCAGGCTGGGCGGATAGATGTCGACCAGCAAGCTGCGCAGCGCCCTAATGGAGGAGCGCACCGAGGCCGAGGCTTCCTCCAGGTCGCGGGCGCGCCGCTGGTCGCCGCGGTTGGCCGCCTCAGCGGCCGCACCCGCCAAGGTGAACGAGGTCGCGGCCAGTTCTTGGACCGGACCGTCGTGCAGCGTCGCCGCGATCCGTTGCCGCTCGTTATCCGAGACATCCAATGCGCGCCGAAGGACGGCGTCCCGGGCATCTTGCTCCGCCCGCAGACTGCGCAGCAGCCGCCGCAGCAGCGGGCTCACGAGGACCACGAAGAGGATCAATGAACTGACCGTGACCCCCGCGAAGCCACGCCACAGTTGGCTCGTTCGCTCGCCGACTGGCACATAGGAGGCGTACATCTCGAACAGCAGCGGGCTGCCATCGGCAAGCCAGACCGGACGGTATACCTCCACCAGTTGATCGGCCTTCTCAAAGGTGTTTTCGGATTCTTCCAAGGCAGATATCTCGGCGCGGGTCGCGGGTTCGGTCAGGGCTCCCTGCTGGTCGCTCGAGAGCGCAAACTGCGCTCCGATGAGTTGCGGCTCATCGGCATAGAGCACGACCCCCGTGGGACTCCACACCTTGACCCGAACGACCTCCGCCGAGAGCACGTGTGCGCGCACCACGCTGTCCAAGGCCGCGATGGCTGCCGCATCGCCGGTGAGCAGGCCGGGGGTGAGCGCGGGAGTGATCACCGTTTCGGCGAGGATGCCGGCGGTATTGGCGGCGTCGTTCACCGCCTCACGCTCGGCCAGTTGCCGCGCAGCCAGTGAGCCGAGCAGCCCCACCAGGGCGACCACAGCGAGGACACCGGCTCCGAGTCGAAGCATCAAGCGCCGAAGGTTCAGCGGCTCTGGCGCAGTGGGCCGCGCTTGCGCGGTGGCGACCTCCCACCACGCCGGAGTGGCCTCCGCAGGTGCAGGGTCTGCGGAGGCCACGGCCGGTGCGGCCGGTTGGCGGTCAGTGGTCGGAGCCATGCCCACCTGAGTCGTCGCCCGCGTCATGCCCAGCGCCGTCGTCGGACCCGTGTCCGCCGGAGCCGGAGCCAGAGTTGTCGTCAGAGCCGTGTCCGGAGCCGGAGTTGTCCTCGGAGGAGTCAACCGAACCGCTGCCCGGACCCGAGCTGTCACTCTCCGGACGGCCGTCGGAGTCATCCGGGGTGTCGCCGGAGTCGTCACTCGATGAGCCGCTGGGTCGCGGACGGTCCCCGCCATGGTCATCGGTGGCGTCGTGATCGGCGTCGTCATCAGAGGCAGAAGGCGACGCGCTGGGAGTGGGGCCATCGGTGGAGGCCGACGCCGACGGGGTGGCCTCGGAGGCGGTCGCCGCGACCGGCAAACGAACCGGCAGTTGCTCGGCAAAGGAGGCATTGCCAAAGAGGCCAACGAGGGCGGGGATGGTCGCGAGCATGGCGCCAATGAGCACCGGGAGTGCACGCTTCATGGGAGGACCTTTCGTGGTGGGGTCAATTGTGGCAGGGGTTGAGCGGGATCAGGCGGTGTACGACAGCGACCCGGTGCACACCTCACCGGTGCGGGCGTTGGTCGCGCGCAGGCTGATCACGTCAGTGCCGGCTCGATTGGCGATGACTCGGTTGATCGAGAACGATCCGCTCGGGGCTCGGGTGATTCCGGTCGCACTGGCAACGGCAACGCCGTTGTCCCGAATGACGACGGACCAGGCTTGGCCGACGACATTGCTGTCGACCTCGGCCTCGACTTCGACGCGACCGTTCTCTGGGGATGCCTTGAGCTTCCAGGTGGCGGAGCGGCTGCAGGTACCCGAGCGGCGAACGTCGCCGGTCTTGGCGGATGCCGCCGGCACGGTCACGGCGAGCAGCCCAACGGTGAGCCCGAGCGCGGCGGCCTGGCGGAGACTATTGCGGGTCATGGCGTCCTCCTGAGGTAGTCCAGCTCGGCGGTTCCGTCTGGCGTGCCTCAAGGTTCGCCCGCCCTCGCGGGCAGCCGCTATTGGGCGATGGTCCTAGTACCCTTCCGTCCCCTGGCGAGCGTCGGCATTGGCGTGAATGGCGTCGTGGACGTATGCCGCCAGTCCGGGCGCGATGTCCTCATAGGTCTTCGTGAACCTGGGGTCGGCGAGATACATATCCGCCAGGCCGCGGTGGAAGCTGTGGTCTAGGTCGTAAAACCACGCCTCGATGTGCCGGCGGTGGGCCTCGGCGGCGGCCAGGGCATCGGGGGAGTCAGCCGGCATACCGGCTGCCAGCGCAGCCGCGAAGGCAGCATTGACCTGCTCGCTCTCAGCCTTCATGGCAGCCCAGTCAGAGGCGGTGTATCTCTTTGTGCGCGAAGCTGATTGGCGCCAGGCATCAGTGTGCCCCCACGTCTGCTGCGCCTCCTCCTGACGCTCCTCGGAGTAGCTCTCACCAAAGAGCTTCTTGAGATCCTCAGGGGTGGCTGGGGTGTTTGTCATTGTTCTCTCCAATGCGTCGTCGATAGCCCGGGCCAGGTCGGCGAGCTCGTTGAGCCGCTCGGCCACGCTTGCCTGCTGGCGTCGTAGGTGGTCAACCAGG
>WBZP01000649.1_pt1 | contig 46236 bp, 45 predicted proteins | sample 5204301 | NCBI WGS metagenome assembly WBZP01 (sample SAMN12412401, study PRJNA552823) | activated sludge metagenome | isolation source: activated sludge from nitrification reactor of wastewater treatment plant... | place: USA: Pennsylvania | collected 2017
TCCGGCCGAACACGGCGAAGGCGAGTCGACGCCATGTCTGGCAGGTCGGACACGGACGCCAGGCGCGGCAGGTGCAGGGTCGACGATAGAGCGCAGGCGTGCTAGAATTTCGGTGTGAATTTGCATTTCTAGCCGCCATGCCGGTGCCAGCCGGGGCGGCTTTTTCTTTGGCCATGTGTTCGTCCCCCTTATGTGCCAATCTGGCTTTCGAGCCAGGCGCCGTAGCGCGTTCGGCTGATCAGGATGCGCTTGCCCACCTTGACGCACGCGGTGGACAGGCCGTTTTCCTGGCGGTGGCGAAGTTGCCAGCGCAACATGGACATGCTCAGCACGCCACCGCTTTCTTCGACCAGCCCCTCGGTAGCGACCAGGTCGTCGAGTGCGGCGATGCGTGTTTTGTTTGTTGGCTCGTTCATTCAAAAACTCCTTTGTTGTGCTGTTCGGTGCTGGCAGTTTGCTGGGTGTGGCAGTTGCAAATCTACGTAAAATTGCAACTGTCAAAAAATTTTCTTGTGGCGGTTTGCTTGTCGTGGCGTGAACATGTGGCCAGGCGTCCGGGCCCGGGTTTTTTAGGTACCGCTCACAAAATCGCCGGGTCAGTGGCGCGGGCGATGGCTGCGGCACGTTCGCAGTAGCGGACGATGCCGTCACCGGCGATGCCGGCCGCTTCGTTCAGTCTTGCCAGAGCGCGCTTCTGCTCTGAGCTCATGACCCGCAGCGCGTTGACGATGATCTCGTGGGCTGCAATCAGCTCCGCAAGCAGATCAGGCGCGGCGGCGATCAGGCAGCAGTTGCCGACGTACTGCTCGCTTCTCCAGGCGGTGCTCAGCAGCGCGACAGGCGGGCGCGGATTGTCCGGCGACGTGTCGGCGGTCAGGATGGCGCCGGCGGCTTCCTTCCACGGGCCGGGTGTATGTTTGGCGGCCATGTCATTTGCTCCGCAAAGGCTTGGCCATCCACGACGCGCGCGGCCTGAACGGGCTGTGTGGCGGATAGACGGCGCGCGCGTCGGCTTTGGCTTGCGCTACGCTCGGCGGGCGGGGCAGTGCCTCGCACTCGTCGCCAAGCTCGCTGCCGATACGCCAGATCAGGCGGTCTTCGCGAAACAACAGGATGCCGACGTCGACGGGCGTGTAGCGGTCTTCGTGGTCCACGGTGATCGTGAACATCAAAAGCGGTTTCATGGCAAGCCTTCTAAAGTAAGCCGCGTTCAGCGAACGACAGCGGTGTTGCCGTTCCGGCAACGATGAAATGATCCAGAACCTTGACGTCGACCAGGGCCAGCGCAGCTTTCAGGCTGCTGGTCAGCAGCTCGTCAGCACTCGACTGGTCGACATGGCCGCTCGGGTGGTTATGGGCGAGGATGACAGCCCCGGCGTTATGCCGCAGCGCGGCACGGACGACTTCGCGCGGATAGATCGACGCGGCGTTCAGGGTTCCGGTCGACAGCGTGTCGGTGGCGATCAGGCGGTTCTGAGCGTCCAGCCAGAGCGCGACGAATTGCTCATGATCAAGCGATGCCAGGCGCAACTGAAGATGCGCCCGCACGGCCGCAGGCGATACCAGAGTCGCAGCGCGATAGACGGCGGAACGCTCAAGCGCATGAAGGGCACGCGCAACCAGGCGGTGCACGTCGGGCTCCAGGTGCTCGATGATTCCGGCGCACGGAATTGCGGGTTTTTTCGGGGTCGACCGCGGCGAACGGGCGCAGGCGGTAGAATTGGCGGTAGCCATTGATGCATCTCCTGTAAAGGTGCTTCGGGGTCAGGGTTGCCAGGGTGCGGACACACCCTGGCCTCCCGTCTGACTGATAGGCCGTCAGTCTTTGGTCATGCTCGGTTCACGGTTCGGGTTCGTCCTTTTTCTCGACGGCGTAGCCGCTCAGCAGCCGCTCGGCGAGCTCTACGGCGTCGGTACTGGCCAGGTGCTCGTAACGCTTCAACTGTGACAGCGACTTGTGACCGGACACGCGCGCGACTTGTGCCAGGTTCGCGCCGCCCTGCACCAGCTTGGTGACGACGGTATGCCGGGTCGAGTGCAGAACGACGCCCAGCCCCTCCAGCCCGGCCGCTCGGCGGCATGCCTGCCAGGCGCTCTCAACCGTCTTCGGGCGCTGCGGGTTGCGTGGATCGTAGAATATGAAATCAGTGTCGACCGGCCGGATCTTGAACGCCTCGACCAGGGCGTCGCGTACATCGGCGACCAGCGGCAGCGCGCGCGGTTCGCCGTTCTTCGTGGTCGGCAGAATGGCGACCTTGTCGGCAAGGCGCACATCGGACCAGCGCAGGCGATTGGCTTCGGACCTGCGGGCGCCGGTGGTCAGCAGCAGGCGCAAAAACAGCCACATCATCGGCCATTCGCTTTGCCGGGCGGCTTCGAGCAGAAGTGCCTCCTCGGCCTCGCTCAGTGTGCGCTGCCGTCCGCTGTTTTCCGGCAACTTGCGCACCTTGCCTCCGCGCATCGGGTGGTTGTCGATGACGCCATGGTCGACCGCGAACGAGAAGACGGCAGACAGCGCAGCCAAATAACGATTGATCGAACTGTTTGTCAGGCGGCTATCAGACGCGACGCCACCACGCACCGCGGGTTTGCGCTGCAACGCCAGGCGGGCGCCGGCGATGTCGCCGTGGGTGATGTCGGCAACGCCTCGGCCGGCGAACTGGTCTCGCCAGAAATCAAGCTGTGAATGCCTTGCGTAGTTGCAGCCGGATAGCGCGACGAAGTCGTCAAGGAGTGCGGTGAACGTCTTGCCGGTGACGACTTTCGTCAACGTCGACGTTGCTTCGTTGTCGCGAAGCCAGCGCTGTGCCTCACGCTTGGAGCGGAAGATCTTCGACTTGCTCTTGAAACCCTTGCGGCGGATATGGACCCGAAATTCGACGTAAGGCTTACCGTCCTTGTCGACCTTTTCCCGCTCTACGATGCTTCCCATGATTTCCTCTCGTTGCGCATGAATTACGCGCAAGCTCTGAACACATGGAAATCATAAGCCCATTCGTGATTTTAAGTCTCTTGTGTCTACCAATTTCACCACCCGGGCGACTCGCCGATTATAGCGAGCGTCAGATGCAAAAAGGGAAAGCGTTGTGGCGCTTTCCCCTCTTCTTGTGGAGCGGCAGAAGAGTCTCGAACTCTCGACCTATACCTTGGCAAGGTATCGCTCTACCAACTGAGCTACTGCCGCAAATCCTGGAGGCGCGAGCCGGAGTCGAACCGACCTACTCGGATTTGCAATCCGGTGCATAACCGCTTTGCTATCGCGCCCTGCGTGAAATCAAGCACACTGCAACCAAAAAAGGGAAAGCCGAGCTTTCCCTGAAAATCCTGGAGCGGCAGAAGAGTCTCGAACTCTCGACCTATACCTTGGCAAGGTATCGCTCTACCAACTGAGCTACTGCCGCGCTGAACCGAGCCGGGATTATAGGCGCTGCCGATCAATTGTCAACATTGCGCCGTATCCGACGGAGACCGAGTCCAGGAACCGACGGAGCATGGGATTTCAAAACGATAAAGGCACCCCCCCCTGCCCCGGTTCTCGTCACTTCTTGCCTGCTTTCCGCGGTCGACCGCAACCATCAGGCCTTTTCGTGGCTGGCCAGGCGCATCCAGGTGTCGACCACCGTATCGGGGTTCAGCGAGATGCTGTCGATGCCCTGATCCATCAGCCATTCGGCCAGATCGGGGTGGTCGGAGGGGCCTTGGCCGCAGATTCCGATGTACTTGCCGGCCTTGTTGGCGGCGGCGATGGCCATCGCCAGCAACATCTTGACTGCCGGGTCGCGCTCGTCGAAAAGGTTGGCGACGAGGCCCGAGTCGCGGTCGAGGCCGAGGGTGAGCTGGGTCAGGTCGTTGGAGCCGATCGAGAAGCCGTCGAAGATTTTCAGGAAATCGTCGGCGAGCAGCGCATTGGAAGGAATTTCGCACATCATGATCAGCTTCAGGTCGTTCTCGCCCTGCTTCAAACCGTGGCCCGCCAACAGGTCGACAACGGCCTGGCCCTCGCCGACGGTGCGGACGAATGGCACCATCAGTTGAACGTTGGTCAGCCCCATCTCGCCCCGGACTTTCTTCATGGCTCGACATTCCATCTCGAAGCAATCCTCGAAAGTGTGCGCGATGTAGCGCGAGGCGCCGCGGAAGCCAAGCATCGGGTTTTCTTCTTCAGGTTCGTAGAGTTCGCCGCCAAGCAACTTGCGGTACTCGTTGGACTTGAAGTCGGAGAGACGGACGATCACCGGGTTCGGCCAGAATGCGGCGGCGATGGTGGCGACCCCCTCGACCAGTTTCTCGACGAAGAAAGCCTTCGGCGAGGCGTAGCCCCGGGCGCGGCGCTTGATTTCCTCGCGCTTCGATGCCGGCAGGCGGTCGACATCGAGGATCGCCTTCGGGTGAATCCCGATAACGTTGTTGATGATGAATTCGACGCGGGCGAGGCCGACACCGGCGTTTGGCAACTGGGCGAATTCGAAGGCCAGTTCCGGATTTCCGACGTTCATCATGATCTTGACCGGCACCTCGGGCATGGCAGAGATGTTTCGGGAAGAGACCTCGAAGTCGAGGCTGCCGCGGTAGACGTGGCCGGTGTCGCCCTCGGTGCACGAGACGGTGACAGTATCGCCATCACGCAGGGTTTCGGTGGCATCGCCACAGCCGACGATCGCCGGTATGCCCAGCTCGCGGGCGATGATCGCCGCATGGCAGGTGCGGCCGCCCCGGTTGGTGACGATGGCGGAAGCGCGCTTCATCACCGGCTCCCAGTTGGGGTCGGTCATGTCGGCCACCAGTACGTCGCCCGGCAGGACCTGATCCATATGCTTCGGGTCGGTGACGATGCGCACCGGACCGATGCCAATCCTCTGGCCAATGGCGCGGCCGGAAGCGAGCACTCTGGAGAACTGCTTGAGCTTGAACTTCTCGATCCGGCCAGCGCCAGAATGCGACTGCACGGTTTCCGGGCGCGCCTGCAGGATGTAGAGTTTGCCGTCGACGCCATCCTTGCCCCATTCGATGTCCATCGGGCGACCGTAATGCTGCTCGATGGTCATCGCGTAGCGGGCCAGTTCCATGACTTCCTCGTCATTGATCGAGAACGCGTGGCGCAACGATTCCGGAACCTCCTCGGTGACCACCGAACGACCGGCGGCCTTCTCGGCGGCGAAGGTCATCTTGATCATCTTGGAGCCGAGGTTGCGGCGCACGACAGCCGTCTTGCCGGCAGCCAGCATCGGCTTGTGGACGTAGAACTCGTCCGGATTGACAGCGCCCTGCACCACCGTCTCGCCCAGGCCATAACTTGACGTGACGAAGACGGCGTCGCGGAAGCCGGATTCGGTGTCGAGCGTGAACATGACGCCGGCGGCGCCTTTGTCGGACCGGACCATGCGCTGGACGCCGGCCGACAGCGCGACCTCGGCGTGGACGAAGCCCTTGTGTACGCGGTAGGAGATGGCGCGGTCGTTGTACAGCGAGGCAAACACTTCCTTGATTGCGTGCAGGATGTTTTCGAGGCCGACGATATTGAGGAAGGTTTCCTGCTGACCGGCAAAGGAAGCATCGGGCAGGTCTTCGGCAGTGGCCGAGGAGCGCACGGCGAACGACATCTCGGCACCGGAACCGGCGACTAGGCGCTGGTATTGCTCGGTGATGGCCACGGTCAACACGGTCGGAAGCGGCGTTTCCTGGATCCAGCGGCGGATCTGGGCGCCACAGGCGGCGAGCGCGTTGACGTCATCGACGTCGAGGATGTCGAGGGCCGCATTGATCCTGTCATCGAGGCCGCTCTGCGCGAGGAAGTCGCGGTAGGCCAGCGCCGTGGTGGCGAAACCGCCCGGCACACGCACGCCGGAGTCGGCCAACTGGCTGATCATCTCGCCGAGCGACGAGTTCTTGCCGCCGACCTGTTCGACATCGGTCATGCGCAATTCTTCAAAGGGAATGACGAGGTGGTTCATGCGGATTCCTTTCAGAAAATCCAATCAGGAAGAACGTGAGGCCGGGGGTTGGGAATCTGTATGCAGACGCCGGGCCGCGGTTTCGCGCCGCGCGGCTGAGCGCAGCGACTGGGCCAGCGTCTCGCGGACGAAATCGATGTGGGTTTCGGCGGCGGCGCGGGCGGCCTGAGGCTTGCGCTCGCGGATTGCAGTGTGGATTGCCTCATGCTGGCGCAACAACAAGGAACCTGCCGCGGGAGTGCGCTGCAACTCGCCCAGATTCAGGCGGATGTTGTCATGCATCAGGTGCAGTAATGCCGCCGAGAGTTGGCCGACCACGACATTGTGCGAGGCTTCGCCGATCGCTTGGTGAAAGGCGATGTCGGCGCGCGAGCGGGATTCCAGATCATCGACCAGGAAGGTGTCGTTGAGGGCTGCGAAGGCCTGGTCGAGGCGCGTCTGGTCGGCTTCGGTCGCCCGTTCGGCGGCCCATTGGGCGGCCTGCCCTTCGAGCATGCGGCGGAATTCGAGCATGTCCTCGCGCAGATTCGGGTGCTCCCCCAGCATGTCTTGCCAGGGATCGAAGAAACTCGATTCGAGACGATCGGTCACATACGTACCACCGCCCTGGCGGCTCCGTACCATCCCTTTGGAGGCAATCTTCTTGATGGCTTCACGCAATGAAGGACGTGAGACGCCGAATTCCATTGCCAGCTCACGCTCTGGCGGCAGACGATCGCCCGGCTTGAGTGAGCCTTCCAGAATACGGCGTTCAAGCGACGAGGCAACGGTATCGGAGATACGCAGAACCTGCACCTTGTTTTGTAGCATCGGTCAGTTCAGTGTCAAAATTGGTAAGACCACACAATTCTAATCAGCAAGACAGACCAGCGCAAGCTCCGGAGAAACCCCTATATTATTCGCCAAATATTCGATGTATCGTACGTCGCTGAGAAAAGCATTATTGGTATGACCAACTGACCAATGGAGGCAAGATGAGCGAGCAAGAAGACCGACCGCGTCGGCCTGGCGATGTTTATTTTTTCGCCACCTGCGTGATCGACCAGTTCTTTCCCGGCGCCGGCATGGACGCCATCACCTTCCTTGAACGCGAAGGCATTCGCGTTCATTTTCCGGAAGAACAGACCTGTTGCGGTCAACCCGCCCATACCAGCGGTTTTCCCGAAGAATCGCGCAAGGTGGCTGCGCACACACTCACCCTGTTTCCCAACGACTGGCCGGTCGTCGTGCCTTCCGGCTCGTGCGCCGGGATGATGAAGCACCATTACCCGACGCTGTTTGCCAGGGATCCGGCGCGGAAGGCGCAGGCCGAGGCACTTTCGGCGCGCATTTATGAATTCACCGACTTTCTCGTCAATGTGCTCGCCTGGCAGCCCGAAGACAAAGGCGGCGAGTGCACTGTTGTGCTCCACACCTCCTGCTCGGCCCGCCGCGAGATGGGCGTCCATCTCACCGGGCGCAAGCTGCTCGACGGTCTGGACAAGGTCAAGGTGGCGCAGCAGGATCACGAATCCGAATGCTGCGGCTTCGGCGGCACCTTCTCGGTCAAGCAGCCGGAAATTTCCGGCGCCATGGTCGAGGACAAGGTCAAGGCGCTGAAAGCGACCGGTGCCGAGCGCGTGGTCAGTGCCGACTGCGGCTGCCTGATGAACATCCTCGGCCACGCCGCCTGGAAGGACAGGCAGGCAGGCCTCGCGAAACCTGCCTTGCCCGGCGAACACATCGCCAGCTTCCTGCTGCGGAGGACCGCCAAGTGAGCGCCCGTGACCGCATTCTTGCCAAATTGCACGCCGCGCCGCTGCAAGCCAAGGCCCTGCCTGATGTTGGCGGCTGGTACGCCAGCCACCGCCCGCACGAAAACACTGCCGAGAAGGTGGTCCGTTTTTGCCGTTGCCTCGAATTCGCCCACGCTGAGGTGCATCCGGTTTCCCGCACGGGATGGTTGAGCAAATTACAGGAAGTATTGGCCAGCAAAGGAATAGGCAAGCTGCTCGTCGCCCCCGGCACGCCGCACGGCCAGCGCGCCCAGGCCGAACTGCCGGCCCGGGACATCGCCTGCCCCGCCTACGACCAGCCAATCGAAAGCTGGAAGGAAACGATGTTCCATGCCATCCCGGCCAGCCTGACCGCCGCCCGCGCCGCCATTGCCGAAACCGGCACGCTGATTCTCTGGCCGGACCAACATGAGCCGCGCCTGATGTCGCTGGTGCCGCCGGTCCATGTCGTGTTGCTCGACAGCGCCAACATCTACAACACCTTTTACGAAGCAAGCCAGCTTGAAGCCTGGAAGGACGGGCTGCCGACCAACGCACTGCTGATTTCCGGCCCCTCGAAGACTGCCGATATCCAGGTCACCATGGCCTACGGCGCGCATGGGCCGAAGGAATTGATTATCCTGCTGATGGGAGACGAACAGTGAACGCCCAACCGATCCATTTCAAGCCCTCCCAAGGCTTCCGCGCGCGCTCCAAGGCAGTCGTCGACAACCCCTTCCTGCGCCAGAGCTTCCGCGGCGCAATGGATTTCCTGATGACCAAGCGCGCCGGGCAGTTTGCCGATGCGGAAGAACTGGAAAGCCTGCGCACGCTGGGCGAACAGATCCGCCAGTACAGCCTCGGCAAGCTGCCCGAACTGCTGGTGCAACTGGAAGAAAACCTGACGCGTAACGGCATTCGGGTGCATTGGGCCGAAACACCGGATGAGGCCAACGAAATCATCCTCGGCATCTGCCACCGGCACTCGGCCAAACTGATGGTCAAGGGCAAGTCGATGGTCAGCGAGGAAATCGAACTGAACCATGCCGCCGAAGCGGCCGGCATCGGCGCGCTGGAATCGGACATGGGCGAGTACATCGTCCAGCTCGCCGGCGAGAAACCGTCGCACATCATCATGCCGGCCATCCACAAGACCAAGGAAGAGATTGCCAAACTGTTCCATGAGAAGGTGCCGGGCGTCGATTACACCGACAATGTGGACGAGCTGATCCAGATCGGCCGCAAAGTGCTGCGCGAGAAATTCCTCGTCGCCGACATCGGCCTCTCCGGTGTCAATTTCGCCATCGCCGAAACCGGCACGCTCTGTCTGGTCGAGAACGAAGGCAACGGCCGGATGAGCACCACCGCGCCGCCTGTCCATATTGCGATCACCGGCATCGAGAAGATCGTCGAGAAGTTCGAACACGTTCCGCCATTGCTCTCGCTGCTCACCCGATCGGCGACTGGCCAGAACATCTCGACCTACTTCAACATGATCTCCGGGCCGCGCAAGCCAGACGAGAAGGACGGCCCGCAGGAAGTACATCTGGTTCTGCTCGACAACGGTCGCAGCCAGGCCTACGCCGACGAACAACTGCGCAAGACACTGCAATGCATCCGCTGTGGCGCCTGCATGAACCACTGCCCGGTCTACACCCGCATCGGCGGCCACGCCTACGGCACCACCTATCCCGGTCCGATCGGCAAGATCATCTCGCCGCACATGCTGGGACTGGAAGCGACGGCGACGATGGCGACCGCTTCGTCGCTGTGCGGCGCCTGCGGTGAGGTCTGCCCGGTGAAGATCCCGATTCCGGACCTGCTGGTGCGCCTGCGCGAGGAATCCTTCTCGGCCCCGCATGCCAATCCGGCGATGCGCGGCCAGGGGGCTGGCTACAGCCGGCTGATGACCGCAGTCTGGCGCGGCTGGGCCGCGGTCTACCGCTCACCGTCGCTGTATCGGCTCGCGACCTGGCTGGGGAGCCGGTTTGGCTGGTTGATGCCGTCGAATCAAGGGCCCTGGACATCGGTGCGGGTGCCTTTGAGGCCGGCGCCCAGGCGCTTGCGGGATCTGCTGAAGGACCGCGGCTGATGCGTTTTCCTTAGCACCCGACAGCAGGTTCCTTGCTTGCTGCGGAAAATGGTGGCAATTCAATTCGCACCGCCCAACCAAACAACATCGGAGCACCCTCGTGAAAACCATCCACCGAATCCTGATCGCCAACCGCAGCGAAATCGCCATCCGCGTCATGCGCGCCGCCAGCGAACTCGGGATCCGTACCATAGCCATCTACTCCAATGAGGACAGGTTCGCCCTGCACCGCTTCAAGGCCGACGAAAGCTATCTGGTCGGCGACGGCAAGAAGCCGGTCGGCGCCTATATCGACATTGCCGACATCATTCGCGTCGCCAAGTTGGCCAGGGTCGACGCCATTCACCCGGGCTACGGATTTCTTGCCGAGAATCCGGACTTTGCCGATGCCTGCACGGCAGCCGGCATCATCTTCATCGGCCCGCAATCGAGCGTCATGCGCGAGCTGGGCAACAAGGTGGCGGCACGGGCGCTGGCTGAGCGCGTTCAGGTGCCGGTCGTTCCCGCCACCCAGGCCTTGCCCCGGGATAGCGGCGAGTGTCTCGCCCTCGCTGCGGATATCGGCTACCCGCTGATGCTCAAGGCGAGCTGGGGCGGCGGCGGGCGCGGCATGCGGGCGATCAACCAGGCGGAAGAACTCGCCCCGACGATCGACCTGGCGCGGCGCGAAGCCGCATCGGCTTTCGGCAACGACGAACTCTATCTGGAGAAAATGGTGGTCCGTGCCCGCCATGTCGAAGTCCAGATCATGGGCGATCAGCACGGGCAACTCGTACACCTGTTCGAGCGCGACTGCTCGGTCCAGCGGCGCAACCAGAAGGTGGTCGAGCGCGCGCCTGCCCCCTTCCTGAGCGATGCCCAGCGCCAAAGCTTGTGCGAGTCCGCCCTCAAGCTCGCTCGCGGCGTCAATTACACCCATGCCGGCACCGTCGAGTTCCTGATGGATGTCGACTCCGGCGAGTTCTATTTCATCGAGGTCAATCCGCGCATCCAGGTCGAACACACGGTCACCGAGGAAGTCACCGGCCTCGACATCGTCAAGGCGCAGATCCGGGTCAGCGAAGGCGCCCGTATCGGCGTCGATGACTACCTGCCGGCCCAGGACAGCATTCGTCTGTCGGGCCACGCCCTGCAATGCCGGGTGACCACCGAGGATCCGGAAAAGGCGTTCAGCCCCGACTATGGCAGGCTGACCGCCTATCGCAGTGCGTCAGGCGCCGGCATCCGCCTTGATGCTGGCACGGCCTATGCCGGCGCGATCATCACACCCTACTACGATTCCCTGCTGGTCAAGGTCACCGCCAAGGGGCACGACCCGGAGGAAGCGATCCGCCGGATGGGTCGTGCCCTGAGCGAATTCCGCATCCGCGGTGTATCCAGCAACCTGGCCTTCCTGGAAAACGTCATTACCCATCCGTCGTTCAAGAGCGGCGATTGCACCACCCGCTTCATCGACAACACACCTGAGTTGTTCACCTTCAGGCCTCGCCGTGACCGTGCCACGCGCATGCTCAAGTTCGTCGGCAATGTGCTGGTCAACGGCAATCCGGAAATGAAGGGCCGCCACAAGCCGGCATTGCCCCTGCCCCCACCACTGCTGCCCCGCATCGATCCGGCAGCCGCTTTGCCCAAGGGCAGCCGCGACCGCCTTCTGGAACTCGGCCCGGAGAAATTCGCCCAGTGGATGCGTGGCGAGAAGCGCGTCCTGCTCACCGACACCACCATGCGCGACGCCCACCAGTCGCTGTTCGCCACGCGCATGCGGACGGCGGACATGGTCGCCGTCGCGCCGCACTACGCACACCTGCTGCCTGACCTGCTCTCGCTGGAATGCTGGGGCGGTGCCACCTTTGACGTCGCCATGCGCTTCCTCAAGGAAGATCCCTGGGAGCGTCTGGGCAAACTGCGCGAAGCGGCGCCCAACGTGCTCCTCCAGATGCTGCTGCGGGCTTCCAACGCGGTCGGCTACACCAACTACCCGGACAATGTGGTGCGCTATTTCGTCGCACAGGCGGCGAAAAACGGCATGGACATCTTCCGGGTCTTCGATTCGCTGAATTGGGTCGACAACATGCGGGTCGCCATGGACGCGGTGATCGAATCGGGTGCCATCTGCGAGGCGGCGATCTGCTATACCGGCGACCTGCTCGACCCGGCCCGCCCGAAGTATGACCTCAAGTATTACGTCGCCATGGCCCGCCAACTGGAAAAGGCCGGCGCCCACATCATCGGCATCAAGGATATGGCCGGTGTCTGCCGCCCCGCGGCGGCCAGCGTGCTGGTCAAGGCCATCCGCGAGGAAGTCGGTCTGCCTGTCCATTTCCATACCCACGATACCAGCGGCGGATCCGTCGCTTCGGTGCTGGCCGCCGTCGAAGCCGGTGTCGACGCGGTGGATGGCGCCATGGATTCGATGAGCGGGCTGACCTCGCAACCCAGCCTAGGCGCCATCGTCGCCGCGCTCGAACACGGCGAGCGGGATTCCGGGCTGACTTGCGCCCGCATCGCCCCGTTTGCCCGTTACTGGGAGGGCGTCCGCCAGTTCTACGCACCGTTCGAGGCCGACATCCGCTCCGGCACTTCCGATGTCTATCGCCACGAAATGCCCGGCGGGCAATACACCAATCTGCGCGAACAGGCCCGCGCGATGGGGCTGGATCATCGCTGGAACGAGGTTGCGCAGGCTTACGCCGATGCCAATACCTTGTTCGGGGACATCGTCAAGGTCACCCCGTCGTCGAAGGTCGTCGGTGATCTGGCGCTGTTCATGGTCGCCAACGATCTCGGCCCTGCCGATGTGGAAAACCCGGAACGCGAAATTTCCTTCCCGGAATCGGTGGTGTCGATGATGAAGGGCGAACTCGGGTATCCGGCGGACGGTTTCCCGCCGACCTTGCAAGCCAGGATACTGAAAGGCCAGGAACCGATTGTCGGCCGCGCCGCCGCCCATCTGCCGGAGGCCGACCTGGAGGCGGAACGGGTCAGGGCGGAGAAGGCCATCGGCCGTCAGGTCGATGACAACGATCTGGCGTCCTATCTGATGTACCCCAAGGTATTCGCCGAATACGCCGAGCACCACCGCCAGTACGGCGACGTTTCGGCACTGCCGACGCCGGCCTTCTTCTACGGCATGAGCGAAAAGGACGAGATGGCGGTCGATATCGACAAGGGCAAGACCCTGATCGTGCGCCTGACGGGCCAGACCGACATCAAGGAAGACGGCGAGGTGCGGCTCTACTTCGAACTGAACGGCCTGCCGCGCCCCATGCGCATCGCCCGCAGCGGGCAGGAAGCGGCCCGCAAGACCCATCCCAAGGCCGACAGCGGCAACCCGGACCATATCGCCGCACCGATGCCGGGCGCCGTCGCGACGGTTTCGGTCAAGCCTGGCCAGAAGGTCAGCCGGGGCAGCCCCCTGGTTTCAATCGAAGCGATGAAGATGGAAACGTCGATCACGGCCGAACGCAATGCCACTGTCGCCAAGGTGCTGGTGGCGCCGGGGGATCGCGTCGCCGCCAAGGATTTGCTGGTAGTTCTCGGATAAGGGAGTAACGAAACCATGAGTCAACTCATCCGCACCCTGCGCCAACAATTGCCCGCAACCCAGGTCATCACCGATGACCTGCGCCGTCTCGCCTACGGTACCGATGCCAGTTTCTACCGCCTGATTCCTCAGGTCATCGCCGTCATCGAATCGGAAAATGACCTCAAATCGGTGTTGACCGCAGCAAGGCACAACAATACCCCCGTCACCTTCCGGGCAGCGGGAACCAGCCTTTCCGGCCAGGCGATCAGCGACGGCGTGCTGGCCCTCATCGGCGAGAGCTTTTCCAACTGCGAAATCAGCGCCGACGCCGGCAAGGTCAGTGTCGGTTGCGGCATGATCGGTGGCGAAGTCAATCGTCGTCTCGCGCCGCACGGCCGGAAGATCGGCCCAGATCCCGCGTCGATCAACGCCTGCAAGATCGGCGGCATCGCCGCCAACAACGCTTCCGGCATGTGCTGCGGCACGGCCCAGAACAGCTACCGGACGCTGGCCGGCCTGCGCGTCGTGCTGGCCGACGGCACCCTGCTCGACAGCGAAGATCCGGCCAGCATTGCGACTTTCAAACAAAGCCATGGCGCGCTGCTCGGCGAACTCGACCGCCTCGGCCGCGACACGCGGAACAATCCGAAACTCGCCGAGCGCATCCGCCACAAGTTCAAGATCAAGAACACCACCGGCTACAGTCTGAACGCGCTGGTCGATTACGAAGACCCGCTCGACATCCTGGCGCACCTGATGATCGGCTCGGAAGGCACACTCGGCTTCATCTCGCGCATCACCTACCATACCGTTGTCGAAGACCCGTTCAAGGCTAGCGCGCTGGTTTTCTTTCCGGACATCCGCAGCGCCTGCGAAGCGGTTATCCGCCTGAAGCCGCAGCCAGTTTCAGCGGTAGAACTGCTCGACCGCCCGGCGCTGCGCTCGGTGCAGGACAAACCGGGCCTGCCGCCGATGATCATGACGCTCGGGGCAGACGCTGCCGCGCTTCTCATCGAAGTACGCTCGGCCACGGTCGACGGCTTGAACGGGCACATTTCCGCCGTCCACGCGGCGATGGCCGGCATCGTCACCGTCGAGCCATTGCAGTTCTCGACCGACCCGGCGACCTGCGAGATGTACTGGAAGGTGCGCAAGGGTACCTTCCCGTCGGTCGGCGCCATGCGCCGGACCGGCACGACGGTGATCATCGAGGATGTTGCCTTTCCGATCGCCGCGCTGGCCGATGCCACGCTGGACCTGCAGACCCTGCTCCGCCAGCACGGTTACCATGAGGCGATCATTTTCGGCCATGCGCTGGAAGGCAACCTGCATTTTGTGTTCACGCAGGATTTCGGGGATCAGGCCGAGATCGACCGCTACGCCCGATTCATGGACGACGTCTGCGATCTGGTGGTGAACAAGTACGATGGTTCGCTCAAGGCCGAACACGGCACCGGCCGCAACATGGCACCGTTCGTCGAAATGGAATGGGGCAAGGAAGCGGCCAACCTGATGCGCACCATCAAGCGCCTGTTCGACCCCGATTTCCTCCTCAACCCCGGCGTCATCCTCAACGACAATCCCACCGCCCACCTCGAGAACCTGAAGCCGATGCCGGCTGCCGAGGACATCGTCGACCGCTGCATCGAGTGCGGTTTCTGCGAACCTCTGTGCCCTTCGCACCGGCTGACGCTCTCGCCGCGCCAGCGCATCGTCAGCGTCCGCGAACTGTCCCGGCGCGCCGCCTGTGGCGAGCCGGCCGGCAGCATCGGCGAGGATTACGCCTACATGGGCCTCGACACCTGCGCCGGCTGCGGCCTTTGCTCAACGGCCTGCCCGGTCGGCATCGACACTGGCGACCTGACCCGCCGCCTGCGCGCGCGCAAAATCAGTAGCGGCAGCAAACGGGTCGGCGAATGGACCGTGAACAACTTCGGCACCGTCGCCAAGGCATCGCGCCTCGGCCTGAGCGCCGGCCATCTGGCTTCCGGCATCCTCGGCGACAACTTCCTGGCGCGCATATCCGCCGGCGCGTGGAAGAAGAACATGCCGCACGCCGGCAAGGGCCCCGCCGCGCGCACTACCGATGGCGACCCGGTCGTCTATTTCCCGGCCTGCGGCGGCCGCATCTTCGGGCCGAGCGACGCCGGCGAACCCCAGCTTGGCGACGTGATCATGACCTTGCTCACCCGTGCAGGTTACGCGCCACGGCTGCCCAAAGGCTTCGACCAGATGTGCTGCGGCCAGATGTTGGCCAGCAAGGGCCTGCCCGACGAGGCCGACAGCATGTCCGGGGCGCTGGAAGCGGCGCTGACGGAAGCTTCGGAAGGTGGTCGCTACCCGGTGATCATGGACGCCAGTGCCTGTTCTGGCCGCATGCAGAAGTATCTGGCTGGCCGCCTCAGGCTCTACGACTTCCATGAATTTGCCGCCGATGCCCTGCTGCCGCGCCTGATGGTCACCAAACAGGCCGGACCGGTGGCCCTGCACGTCAATTGCAGCGTCCGCAGGACCGGCTCGGATGCCAAACTGAAGACAGTTCTGGCCGCCTGCGTCGACCAGATCATCGAACCTGCTGGCGTCACCTGCTGCGGCTTTGCCGGCGATCGCGGCTTTGTCGTGCCGGAACTCAACCGGCATGCCCTGCGCAACATCCACGACGAACTGCCGGCCAATTGCGCCTGCGGTGTGTCGACCAACCGCACCTGCGAGATCGGCCTTACGGCGGAAACCGGGCGCACCTTTCGATCGATTGCCTACCTGCTCGAGGAATGCAGTCGCAAGGAGAACGCCATGACCTGTTAGAGGGGTGAGAGACGGGGTGGCAGGGGTGGTTGATCTGATATCGGGCAAATGAACTCTGCCCGCAAGACAAGGAGCAAGAAGATGACATGGCAAATGAATGTTGATCCACTGGGAAATATAGGGTTGTCCGCGCTGGTCGCAGCAATACCGATCCTCTTTCTTTTCTGGGCGCTTGCCATCAAGCGCATGAAAGGCCATTTTGCCGCAATGGGCGGCACCGGACTCGCTGTTCTCATCGCAGTCCTTGTCTTCAAGATGCCGCTGGATCTGGCCGCGCTGGCCACTTTGTACGGCGGCGCCTTCGGCCTGTTTCCGGTGTGCTGGATCGTCATCACGGCACTCTTCATTTACAACATGTCGGTCAAGACAGGGCAATTCGAAGTCATCAAGAATTCGCTGGCTTCGATTTCCGATGACCGCCGTTTGCAGGCACTGCTGATCGCCTTTTCCTTCGGCGCCTTCATTGAAGGGGCGGCCGGCTTCGGCACCCCGGTTGCGATTACGGCGGCCATGCTGGCTGGCCTGGGCTTCAATCCGCTCTATGCGGCCGGTATCTGTCTGCTGGCCAATACGGCACCGGTGGCCTGGGGCGCCATCGGCATTCCCATCGTCGTGGGAGGTCAAGTCTCCGGCATTCCTGACTTCGCCCTCAGCCAGATGGTCGGTCGCACGCTACCGATCGTCAGTATTTTCATTCCGCTCTATCTCGTTGTCCTCATCGCCGGCTGGAAAAAAGGTCTGGAAGTTTGGCCAGCCTGTCTGGTCAGCGGCGGCTCCTTCGCCATCGCCCAGTTCTTTTCTGCCAACTCGCCACTAACGGCGCCACTGTTGCCCGACCTCGTTGCCTCGATTGCATCGATCATCTGTACGGTAGCCTTCCTCAAGATCTGGCACCCGAAAGAAAGTTGGCATTTCCCGGATGAGCCCAAGAGCGAGGGAAAGGCAGCACTGAAGTTCACCGGCGGTCAGATCTTCCGGGCCTGGGCACCGTTCATCATCCTTTCCCTGTTTGTCTGCGCCTGGGGTATCAAACCGGTCAATCAGGCGCTCAACCAGATGACCAAGCTGATGTTCGACTACGCCATCCCGATTGGCGGCCTCGACAAGATGGTTATCGACCAGGCCGGCAAAGCCAAGCCTGCGGTCTTTAACTTCAACTTCCTGAGCGCCGCCGGCACGGCAATTCTCTTCGCCTGGATGTTCTCTGTCGTCGTCATGGGTGCCTCGCTGAAGACGGCGATTGGCGTCGCCGGCGACACCCTGAAGACGCTCAAGTGGCCGATCGTGACCATTGCCACCATCCTCGGCTTCGCCTACATCATGAACTTCTCCGGCATGGCGATCGCGCTGGGCTACGCCGTGGCCACAACCGGTGCCGCCTTCCCGTTCTTTGCCGCCATTCTCGGCTGGCTGGGCGTGTTCATGACCGGTTCCGACACGTCGACCAACGCCTTGTTCGGCAAGTTGCAGGCGGTGACTGCCGAGAAACTCGGTATCGACCCGGTGATCGCGATGTCGGCCAATACCAGCGGCGGCGTCTGCGGCAAGATGATCTCTCCCCAGTCCATTTCCGTGGCCACCGGTGCAACAGGCATGGTCGGCCGCGAATCGGAAATCTTCCGCTTCACCTTCAAGCACTCGATTTTCCTGGCCGTCATCGTCGGTATCCTTCACCTCCTGTGGGCTTATGTCTTCCCCGGCATCGTACCGAGTTACGTCAAGCCCGTCGCAGCCGCAGCTGCTGCCGTGTCCGGCGCCGCCGCGCAGATCGTGATCAATCCGGACGGTCTGATGTGGTTGGGAATCTTCGTCGGCATCATCGCTTTCGTTACTTTCCTGTCTCGTGCGCTGGGCGCCAATCTCCTTGCACCCGCTGAAGGAAGGGATGAAGTTCATTTCCATTGAGCGTCTGGTTATCAGTTCGAACTGGCAGTGCTAAAGCGGGAGGGGCCATGCCCCTCCCGCTTTACGCAATTTTGTGCCGCAGAAATTACCAACAGGGCATCGTGGCCCGGTCCACCGGCATGTTGAGGTCATCCCCAAGGACAGGCTGCTAGGAACCGTCGGTCCTTTTGATTCTGCCCAAGGTCAATTCGAACTACCGAAAAACGAACAAGCCGATCGCTGCTGGCCGGTGAACCTTTGGCCCGGCGCTTTGCCTCCAGATCAGTGCGTGCCACCGGCGCGGCGCAGGGCGTCCGCCTGAAAGTCCGACCATTTGGCCTTCTTGCCGAAAGTGATCGGCGCCTTGATCTCGTTATCGAGGTTGGAAACAAGATAACGGCCGTTGTTCAGGTCGTGCCAGATCAAGACGCTCAACCAGGGCACCTGCGCATCATAGTTCTGGCGGAAGCCATGAACACCGATGCGCCAGAGCTGGCCGTGCGAGTTGTAAGCATCCTCCCCGAGAACCATCCAGCTGTCCTCGTCAAGGTAGAAGGTGCGTTTGCCGTAGATGTGCTTCTGGCCAGCCTTGAGTGTCGCCTCGATCACCCAGACGCGGTGCAGTTCATAACGCATCAGGTCGCTCTTGATCGTGTTCTTGTCGATGATGTCGGCGTACTTTAGCTTCTTGTCACCGATCTTGTATGTGTTGTACGGCACGTACATCTCCTTCTTGCCAACCAGTTTCCAGTCGTACCGGTCCGTGGCGCCGTTGAATCCCCATAGTTGGTCGCTGGTGCGCAGGCCATCGGTGTTGTCATTGACGGCATCGTAAGCGAGGTCCGGCGCACGCCGCACACGGCGCTGGCTCGGATTGTAGATCCAAGCAAGACGGGCTTCCTTGTGTGGCTCGATCGGTTCGTGGACAAGGAAGATCGTTCCGTTGAGGATGGCCGGTGACGTGTTTCTGGCGAAATAGGCAAAGGCTAAATTGCCATCCTGCGGCGGATCAAAGGCGCTTGCGGTCACCACTTGGTCAGCCATGCCGATCTTGAAGGTGTCGCCGTTCGCACGAACTGGAAAAGAATCGTATTCACGATCAAAACTGCCGCCCACGTAGCGCAGGATGTGGTTGTGGATCGCTTCCTCGCCGATCTTGGGGATCGGGAAGGGAACGGTCGAGTAGAGGCGCCCTGCTATACGACCGTCCTTCATGTCGATCCTCGGCGATTCCGAGCGAATCTGGCCGATCGCCTCCTTGGGCAGCGCCGCTGTCCGGTGCGACCGGTAGACCGGCATTGTGAAGTTCGGATACTTCTTCAGCAGGGCCATCAGACCCGGGCCGAGCTTGTCCTTGTACTGTTCGGCGTTGGCACCATTGATCGTGAATAGCGGCTTTTCGTGGGCGAACGGGTCGACGTAGCCCTGCTCGGGCTTCCATCCGACGGGGGGAGCAGTCAGACCACCCTTCCATTCGGGGATCGAGTTGTCGGCGTTGCCGGCGCGGGCGGCACCGGTCGGCGTCAGGTCCTTGCCCAGGCGATCGAGATCGGCCGCCGTCAGGGTGGCCAGCGCAGCGTAACTCACGAGGCCAAGGCCGATGCCGAGCGCAACCTGTCTCATTGTGATTCTCACGGCAAAACTCCAAGGATGTTCAGGGCGGATTGCTATAGACAACAGGGGACGCAAGAAGTTCCGGTCACCGAGCGAGTCATGCGTAATTGGAATTGTTAAAGAACGGCGGGTTTGCCCGCAACAGCCGCCAGCCACATCGTTAGCGCCTTTTACCGACTCGCCAATCATCCCTCAGTCTTGGCAGTTCTGCGATTGCTATTCATCATGGCTAAACCAACTCCTGACCACCGGGATGTGCTGCAGCGGATCGTCACTGAACGATATCCAAGTCGGAGCGATTTTCTTCGTAAATGGATAGATCAGGCTTTGCGCGTTGACCGTCCAATGCGCGGCGATGGCCCCGGCAATCGGTCTCTTCTCCCACAGGATCGGGCGCTTCTCGATGTAACTTGGGTTGCCGGTTATCTGATTATCGTAAAAGTAGGCAAAGAGCGCCAAGCCGATCACCGCCGCGGCAGTCACTCGTTTGTTGTTGGCGATCACCTCGTTGGCCAAGGGTGAGTCGGCCGCATGGAGTTTGCGGAACGTCAGCCGGTGGAAATAAGCCGTGGTAGTCACGAGCAGATTGAAGGTGTGCGTAAACATCCCGAGCATTGAAAAGAGCAGCGCCAGTATCGGTGCCCAGTAGGTTCGCGCCGCCCGATCGCCGGTGCGACCCCTCTCGAATTTCTCCGGATCGGCGAAGGTCGTCAGCGCTTCGTCAACTTCCAGTGCCTTGGCGTTTCTGTGGAACTCACGGCCGAATTCTTCCCGGCTCATCTCAAAGATGTAAATGCAGTCAAGACAGGCAAGTTGCTGGCGGAAATGATGCATGACCGCCGGGTGCACACGAAATTTCTCGAAACGCAACCCCGGCGGAACGGTCCGGCCGCCAAGCACCAGCGCCTTGTTGAGCCCCCTGTAACTGGACTCATACAGATGCCTCAATTCGTCATCGACATCCTTGTACGCAGCATAGGCTTGTTCGCCAAAATCGCGTTGCCAATCGAGGTACATGAACTCGCCAATCAACTGCGGACGAGCGTCAGCAAAAGCCTTCTGGTCATAGATGACACCAAAAATCGGAAAAAGTGAGAGAAACGCCTTGCCAGAAGGACTCTTCAGGGAACTGTTCTCAATGCCAGCGCCCGGAATCTTGTAGATGTCCTCCTGCAAACCACGACGAATCACGGTCAATGTCGCCGTCTGTTGGCGCTCGGCACCCAACTCCTGTTCCCGCGACGGGCTGCTCTGCTCGATCAATAGCGACAGCCCATGAACTACCAGCAGAATGGCAATCGCGCCCAGGCTCAACCAGAGATAGTGAATTCGATCTCGGTGCGGAGTCTTGTTGTGCCAGAGCAGGAGGGGGAAAAACGCGCTCAGGGGCAGGACAATCAGGGATGCGACAGCCCAAGGCAACTCCTGGCTCGTCCTCTCCACGTAAAAGTTGAGCAACCGGGCTTGTGCCCACCAACTCACAAGAATTGATGACAGGACGATTGCCAGGCTGATGAGTGCACCCTTGAGCCAGTGCATTGCTTCGCGTTCCCAAACCCTCACCCAGATCGAAAGCATTAATAGCGCGAAGGCAAAGCCCGAAATCAGACGCCCCCAATGCTCGATCACCCGCGTGTCGTCGATAATGACGTTTCCGCTCATGGTGTCGAGCAAAGTAACGCCAAAGGCAAGCTCAAACCACAGGTAGATCGGTGTCACCAAGACGATGAAAAGCAAGTGGTGGTAGCGAAAGCCGTCTTTGCGATTTCCTGGAATGGAATTGTCCTGCGTCAGCAGGTGATACGCTACTCGGGGCTTCATCGCTTGGCGGAGTGCTTGGGAAAATGAGGTGCGAGTCTATCAGCACCGCGCATCACCCGGTTGGTCGTCTTCCAGAAGTTGGTCCGTTGTATCTGAATCGACCGGTAAGCGTTTTGGTGGGTGGTCACCATGGCAGGCGTTTTCGCCTCGCCTGCCTTCCGCCGCCTGACCGCCGAGCGTGGCGACAAGCACGAAGTGATGCTCGGCTACTCGGACAGCCACGAGGACGGCGGCTATCTGACCTCGGGCTGGGAACTGTAAAAGGCTCGAGCGGGAAGGTTTTCTGGCCGACAATCCGCGGCTCAAGCGCTTGCTGCAGTTACGCACACCCAAGATCGAACCGCTCAACCACCTGCAGGTCGAGTTGCTGTAGCGACATCGGGCCGGCGAGACGGACGAGCGAGGCGCCGGCGCGATTCATCTGTCGATCGATGGCATCGTCTCGGAATTACGCAACAGCGGGTAAAATTGCCGGATGGGCCCGACCAAGCGCTCCGTATTTTTTGTCTCCGACGGCACTGGCCTGACGGCGGAGGCGCTCGGCCACAGTCTTCTGACCCAGTTCGAGCGTGTCGAGTTCACGCAGATCCGCATCCCTTTCGTAGACAACCTTGCCCGGGCGCAGGAAGCCGTGGCCCGCATCAACGGCCAGGGCGAGGCTGATGGCATGCGCGCTATCGTATTCACGACCTTGATCGATCAGCAATTGGCAGACATCGTTCACCAGGCCGACGCCTTCTGCCTCTCGTACTTCGACAGCTTCCTGGCGCCGCTCGAAGGAGAACTTGGCGTCAAGTCCAGCCATACGGTTGGCCGCTCGCACGGATCGGCCGACAGTTCCGATTACAAGAAACGGATCGAGGCCATCAACTACACGCTGGCCCACGACGACGGCATCACCGATCGCGATCTGGAGCAAGCCGATGTGATTCTGGTCGCCGTGTCGCGCTGCGGCAAAACGCCAACCTCACTCTACCTGGCCATGCAGTTCGGTCTCAAGGCGGCCAACTTTCCGCTGATTCCCGAAGACTTCGAACGCGGTCGACTGCCGGGAACCCTGCAAAAGCATCGCAGCAAGCTGTTCGGCCTGACCATACAGCCCGAGCGCCTCCACAGGATCCGCGAAGAGCGGCGCGCCAACAGCAAGTACGCATCGCTCGGCAACTGCCGCTACGAAGTTGCCGAAGCCGAAAAAATGATGCGTCGCGAGGGCATCCGCTGGCTGGACTCCTCGACCAAGTCGATCGAGGAAATCTCGACGACCGTTCTGCAGGAACTCAAGCTGCGCTAGTCGGCAGTGCAGGGTCGGAAATCGGCCAGTTTTCGCCTGCAGGGGAAGGGTCGCGCTTCCCGATCCCCTCAGTTCCTGGGCTGGGGCTGGTAGTAGCCGACACCGACCGCATAATCCCCGACGCGCTCAAGGTAAGTGGTCTTGTGCTCCTTCATGCCGGTGACCGGATTGAGCCAAGTGTATTGGAGCTCGATGCCGCCACTGGCCTTGGCCGTGGCAAGCTGGACCGACTGCGGATAGATGCGCTGGCCGTTGATGTCCGTCACGTTATCGACTTTGCGACCGATGAGTCGCGGCGAAGCGCCGCTGGCATACATCACCAGGTTGTCGATGCCGACCACGAAAACGTACAAGTCATCCCGCGAAAAACCGCCGTTGATATCGTTGAACTTCGCGAAGGCTGCCTTCGGGTCCTGCTTCACGGCTTCGACGGCCTGGGCCAGAAGCGCCCGTGCCTCCTGCGGTGTGGAACGCGGGATGTAGTAGCCGACGGCAACGATCGCGTCGCCCACTTTCTGAAAATAGGCAAGCTTGCGCTCGACGCGGCCGTGTTCGCGATTGAGCCAGCGGTACTCCATCGACCCGCTATCCTTCAACCTGGAGCCGACAACCATCTCCCCGATGAACGGCTTGCCATCCGCATCCTTGAGATTTCGCACATCGCGGCCGACCAGCACCATTGAAGGCCCGCCACTTGCGCGCATCACGCCGTCTTCACCGACGACATAAACGTAGAGGTCGCCATCCATGTAGGGTCCGACGAGGCTGAAATCGACCAGGGCCTGTCTGGGATTTGCCTGGTAGGCAGCGACCGCCTTGGCCAGTAGCGCCTGCGCCCGTGCGGCATCGTCGCTTGCCGCAGCCGCGGTTGCCGCCGCCCGAGGTTTCTCGGAAGCGAATGCGGGCAAACCGGCGCCAGCGATAAACAGCATGCCGGCAACAATCAGGGTCTGGAATGCTTTGATCATCATCTGCTCTCCTTGTGGCCGCGATGCGCGTGGCGCGCCTTTTCGTTCAATCCAACTGCACCCAAGTGTAGCGATGGTCGCTCCCGGAAGGTTGGCTTTACCCTCTATTTCTCTGTTGCCGGGAAGCGACGGCATGGGTTGGCTGAACTCCCATTGCCTCGGTCTCGAAGAGCGTCCCGTGCGCCAGCGTCGCGAGCATCCCGATGGCGCTCAGCGGCCTGCGGTAGTGGTATGCTTCACCTCTGCCCTGCCCATCCGAGTGATCGATGCCTATCACGATCAACCTGAAGAGTGCCGTTTTTGCTGTCTCGGACGCCCTCGACCTGGTCGGAGTCAACGATTTCCAGCACGGCAAGCGCGTTGCCATGATCGCCCGCGAGACGGCGCTGCTGCTCGGCCTGCCCGAAGCACGCCTGGAGAATCTCGTCTTCGCCGGTCTGCTGCACGACATGGGGGTTTCCTCCACCGCCGAGCACCGCCGACTGGTTTCGGACGACCCCGACGTGGACAGGCAGACGCACTGCGAGCGTGCCTTCCATCTCATGCAGCCGTTCGCCCACCTTTCGCTGCTGGCCAATGCCGTCCGCCATCACCACACGCCGTGGACCGAACTGCCGGCCGACCTCGGCGAGGCGGATGCCATCGACAGCAACCTGATCCTCTTGGCCGACCGGGTCGATACGCTGCTGCTGCGGCATGGTCTGGATAACCCGCTGTTCCACAGCACGGATATCTGCCGCGAGATTTCCGCGCTGTCGGGCAGCGTGCTGCAGCCGGACGTGGTCGATGCCTTCCTTGCAGCCGCATCGCGCGAGGCATTCTGGATCGCGCTGGTGCCACGCCACGTGCAGACTTGCCTGAATGAACTTGAGTTGCCTTTGTGGGCAGTGACCATCGAATTCCCGCAGTTCCGCCATGTGGCGCGGCTGATCTCCAGCATCGTCGATGCCAAGAGTCACTTCACCGCGTCCCACTCGCTCGGTGTCGCGCAACTGTCACGCCACCTCGGGGAACGCATGGGCTTCGCGCCGAATTCGCTGGCCAAGATGGAAATCGCCGGTCTGATGCACGACATCGGCAAGCTCTGCGTGCCGGACGAAATCGTCGAAAAGCCGGCGCGCCTGACGGTCGCCGAGTTCTCGGTCATGGAGCGGCACAGTTTCGAAACCTACCAGATTCTGCGCCATGTCCCAGGTCTGGAAATTGTTGCCGAATGGGCGGCCTTCCACCACGAGGCGCTCAATGGCCACGGTTACCCGTTCCGCCGCTCGGCGCCAACCCTGGCGCCGGAAGCGCGCATCGTCGCCGTCGCCGACGTCTTCCAGGCGCTGGCCCAGGTACGTCCCTACCGTGGCGCGCAGCGGCTCGACGAGATTTCCCGCACCTTGGGAGAATTCGCCGCCAAGGGAATCCTCGACCCGGACATCGTCGCGCTCGCCCGTGATGATCTCGACAACTGCTTTCGCGCCGCGACGCAGCCGGTCTAGCCGTTGCCGATCAGCGCCCGCGCCCTGGCCTTCGTCGACCTCGAAACCACGGGCGCCACGGCCACCAGCGACCGCATCACCGAAATCGGCATCATCGAAGTGGATGCGGACGGATCGGTGCGCGAGTGGCAGCAACTGGTCAATCCCGGCACCCGCATCCCGCCGTTCATCGAACAACTGACCGGGATCAGCAACGAGCTGGTGGCCGCCGCCCCGCCCTTCGCAGAGGTTGCCGACGAAACCTGGCGCCGGCTGGCAGGCCGGCTCTTCATCGCCCACAACGCGCGCTTCGATTACAGCTTTCTGAAGAACGAGTTCAGGCGCCTCGGCGTCACCTTCCGGGCGCCGGTGCTGTGCACGGTCAAATTGTCGCGCAGCCTGTTCCCGGAACACAAGCGGCACAATCTGGATTCGCTCATCGAGCGTCACGATCTGGCGGTCAGCGCTCGCCACCGGGCATTGGCCGACGCGCAACTGATCCGCCAATTCTGGCAAAAAATCCACGTCGACCGCAGCAGCGACGAAATCGACGCCGCGCTGAAGGCGCAGAACGCCCGCCCCAGCCTGCCGCCGCACCTCGATGCCGGCATCGTCGACGACTTGCCCGACACGCCGGGCGTTTACCTGTTCTACGCTGAAAACGACCTGCCGCTCTACGTCGGCAAGGCCAAGGACATCCGGCAGCGGGTGCTCTCGCATTTTTCGGCCGATCACAGTTCGGCCAGGGAAATGAACCTCGCCCAGCAAGTCAGGCGCATCGACTGGATCGAAACCGCCGGCGAAATTGGCGCCCTGCTCAAGGAAGCCGCGCTGGTCAAGCAACTTCAGCCCAGCCACAATCGCCAACTGCGCCGAAACGACGAGGTCTGCACGTGGACGCTGGTCGACGAGGGCAACGGTTGGCTGCGCCCGGGAATTGCCGCGGCGCACGATCTCGACTTCGGGATTCGCGCTTCGTGCTACGGCCTGTTCAAGAACAGCAAGGAAGCCAGCAACGTGCTGCGCGTCATGGCCGCCGAGCACAAACTGTGCGACGCACTGCTCGGTCTGGAAAAGACAGCCCCCGGCAAACCGTGCTTCGGTTACCAGATCAAGCGCTGCCCGGGCACTTGCATCGGCAAGGAGCCGTACACCCAGCACACCATGCGCCTGGTCGGCGCGCTGGCACGGCTCAAGCTCGTTTCCTGGCCATTCGCTGGTCCCGCGCTGATTCGTGAAGGCGACGAAGTCCACCTGATCGACGCCTGGCGCCATCTTGGCACCGCTCGTTCCGATGAGGAACTCCGCGCCCTCCTCGCCGCCGATCGCCCACCGTTCGACCGCGACACCTACAGGATCCTTATCAAGTACGTCGCGCGGATGGCACCACAACGCTGACCGCAAAAACCGCAAGCGCCAGTGCGCTTCAATCGGGGAAAATCATGGCAAACTGCCAGCACCTCGCTCCTTGAGACTCCGCAATGAACCCCCTTACCGTTCCGCCGGCGCCCGCCAGCCGATCCAAAGCCATCGTCATTGCCTGCCAGGGCGGCGGCAGCCACACCGCTTTTACCGGTGGCGTCCTGCAGACCCTGCTTAGTGCCCTCGATCGCTCGCGTTATCGCATTGCCGGACTCTCCGGCACCTCCGGTGGCGCGCTGTGCGCTGCCATTGCCTGGTTCGGCCTGCTCCAGGACGACCCGAAGCACGGGGCGCAGCTACTGGAATCGTTCTGGCAGGAAATTTCCGCCCGGCAGCCCATGGACGCCTTTTCGAATACCTTCCTGGTCCTGCTGCAACGCAGCGCCGGCTACCTTGCATTGCCGGAAATCAGTCCATACCAGGTGCCTGCCACCGGCCAGGATTACCTCGCCAGCGTCATCGAGCGGCATATCGACTTCGCGCAGGTGCGAAAATCGCTCAAGCCGGATTCGCCGCGCCTGATGGTGGGGGCTGTCGAGGTCCGGTCGGGAGAATTCACGGCGTTTCATTCCCACCATGCGGAACCGGAAAAGCAGATCTCGGTCGAGGCCCTGCTTGCCTCGGCCGCCATTCCCGAGTTGTTCCGCGCCGTCGAGGTCGGCAGCGGTGTCTATTGGGACGGCCTGTTCTCGCAGAACCCGCCGATCCGCGGCTTTCTTGCCGGCCTGCAGGACAGGGATGACAAGCCGGACGAGATCTGGGTCATCCAGATCAACCCGGACAAACGCGACACGGAACCCCGGCTGACGAGCGACATCACCGACCGCCGCAACGAACTCGCTGGCAACCTCTCGCTCAAGCAGGAGCTGTTCTTCATTGAACAGGCCAACGACTGGCTGGCGAGGGGTTGGCTGAGCGCCGATCATTTCAAGCATGTCGAAGTTCGCCGCCTTCGTCTGTCACGCGAGCTCGACTACCCGTCGAAACTGGATCGCAGCCCAAGCTTCATCAACGGCTTGCTGGATGAGGGGCGCCGCGCCGGCGCGGATTTCCTCGATCAACTCGGCAAGACTGGAACCTGAACCGCTCACGCCGGAGCCAACGATGCGCCCTCTCCCGATCGCACTGCTAGCCGCCCTTGCCCTGCCCACCAGTTTCTCGGTCGCCGCCGAGGAAATCGGCTGCGCCACCACCGCGTGGAAACTGATCGGTGCCAACCACCGGGTTTGTATCTATGCCTACGATGACCCGAAAATCCCCGGCGTCACCTGCCATGTCAGTCAGGCGCGCACCGGCGGGGTCAAGGGCAGTTTCGGGCTGGCCGAAGATCCGTCGCAGTTCTCGCTCGCCTGTCGCCAGGTCGGCCCGATCACCCTGCCGGCCAATCTCCCCGAGGAAGATCTCGTCTTCAGCGAAAACACGTCGTTGATCTTCAAGGAAACAAGAATCACCCGCTTCGTCGATCGCAAGCGCAATGTGCTGGTCTATCTGGCGATCAGCCGCAAGATCATCGAGGGCGCGCCGGCCAACGCGATTTCGTCGGTGCCGATCCAGCCTTGGGGCGGGAAGTGATCATCAAGACCGCATTGAGTGACGTCACGTCCTATATCACCAGTGACGGCTCGGAAATCCGCGAACTGCTGCACCCCACCCTGCATGCCGTGCGCAACCAGAGCTTCGCCGAAGCAGTCGTCCTGCCCCGTGCCAAAACCCGGTTGTACCGCCACGCAATCAGCGAGGAGATCTACCACATCACTCACGGCTGTGGCCTGATGACGCTGGGCATGACGAGCTTCGCCATCGCTGTCGGCGACAGCATCGCGGTAGCGCCCGGGACGCCGCATTGTGTCGAAAACCTTGGCACGGATGCGCTGCACATCCTATGTTGCTGCGCGCCAGCGTACTCGCACGATGACACCACGCTGCTGTAAGCCGTCTGGTCGTCCTGAAGGGCACGGGTCAACTGAAAACGCCGCATAAAGCGGCGTTTTTTGTCGGTGCCTTGCGCACCGGCTAGCGGGTTGCCCCGTATGAGTACGTACTAGTCATCCTGAGGAAGTTGCATTCTCAATAATCGCTCTCCTTGTGGTTAGCAATACGATACTGCAATTACTTTGTACGCCTAATCCTGACGTAACGCAATACACTTTTTGCGTGCATTCAAGCCAGCCTGGAAAAGCTTGCCGACCCCATCGCGGGCTGCCACGAAAACATGGGAAGAGGTCTCTGAAGACACTGTCAGCAGACAGCGATTTCAGTTCAATCGATCGGGTCGACCGCAGCACTGCTTGAACTTGCGCCCGCTGCCGCAGGGGCAAGGATCGTTACGGCCCGAATTCGGTTGTTCGTTCCTGACCGTGCCGCCACGGCGCTTGTTCCGCCAGAAGTTATAGAGAGTCTGAACAATGAGCGGCAGGTTTTCCTGGATGTCGGCGACCAGCCGAGCTTCCTCGGCCGGAGCGAACCAGCGTTCGCCACTCTTTTCCACATCTTCCTTGAGCATGCCGTTAAGCAGGAACATCGGCTCGAGCAGTTCGGAAAGATCGTCCGCGTGTTTACCCGCGAGTTCGAACCAATCGCCGCCAAGCCCGGCGCCGAACACATAGGTATCGGCCCAGGCGGCATAGTCGTATTCCTCGCAACGCTCATCCAGCGGATAGAGGACCGGCGCGACCGTTTCATCGTTGAGCAAGGCAGCCGCCAGGTCGTTGTTGAGGCGCATCAGCAGTTCCAGCGCTTCGAGCACCTGCGGATCGTTGGCGCTCTCCAGTCCCTTGCCCAGCGCTTCCGGCAACCAGACCGACGGCTCAATCGGCACCGGCCCGCTGACGATCGCGCAGAGCATCGCCTGAATCTCGTCGAGACGCATCGCATCGCCCTGGAAGACGTCAGCGTCGAGGAGTTCTTCGAGATGGTCGAGTTCGCTGTCGCTGAGGGGGGCGTGGTTCATTCAACTGCTTCCTGATTGGCTAGGTGAATCATCTGGCAGTATAAATGTCTCAGTTCGCATCGCCAACCTGGAGGACCAATTGCCATGCCGAGAATCGAGAAAACCGACGCTGAATGGCGCGCCCAGCTGAGCCCGACCGAATATCGCGTGACCCGGGAAAAGGGCACCGAGCGCGCTTTCACCGGGGCGTATTGGGACTGCCACGACCACGGCACTTATCGCTGTGTCTGCTGCAGCGCCCCACTCTTCCGCTCGGAATCCAAGTTCGACTCGCGCTGCGGCTGGCCGAGCTTTCACACGCCGAACGATGAAAAGCTGGTCACCGAACAGGTCGACCGCAGCGTCGGCATGGTCCGCACCGAGGTCACCTGCTCCGAGTGCGGCGCCCACCTCGGCCATGTGTTCCCCGACGGCCCGGCACCGACCGGGCTGCGCTACTGCATCAATTCGGCGTCGCTGAGGCTGGAGAAGGAATAGCCTAAAGCCCGCGCGCCCAGGCCGGGCGCAGGTGCGCCTGTTCCGGCGTTGCGATGGCCTGCCGCACCTGTGCCAGCAGGCGCGCCTTGTCGGCGCCCAGCGTGCCCTTGAGCACCAGCCAGTTCGATGCGTGATCGCTGCGGAACACGGTGCGCTCGAGTTCCAGCGCCGAAAGCAGTTGCTCGGTCTCGACGAACAATTCATGCTGGGTCAGCGCTTCCCACTCCGGGAAACCCGCGCGGAAGCGCTGCTCGCCGAGCGGGAAACTGACGACAAGTGTCGCCAGATACTCCGGCTGTGTCGCATTGGCCAAACGCGCCGAGTTCTCTGCGTGCTGCCGCGAATACACCTTGCCACCGAGGCCGTTGAGGATCATCACCGAACGGGTGATCCCGGCCGCGCCGAGCTTGTCCAGCGCCTCGCGCGTGGTTTCGAGGGTTTCCCCCTTGTGGACCGCGGCAAGCACGTGATCGTCGCCCGACTCGGCGCCGACATAGACCATCGAGAGCCCGGCCGCCGCCAGTTCGTCGACTTCCGCCTGCGACTTCTTGCGCAAATTGCGCGGCAGGCAGTAGCTGGAGATGCGCCGCACCGCCGGCAGGTGGGTGCGGATAGCCGCGAGAATGGTCAGCAGGCGCCGGGTCGGCAGCACCGTGGCGTCGCCGTCGGCGAGGAAAACGCGCCGTACCTCATCGCCGTAGCGTTCGCCGGTCAGGCGGATGCTTTCCAGCACTTCGGCCTCGTCGCGCGCGCGGAATTTCTTCTGCGGCGCGGTGTACATCTCGCAGAAGGTGCATGCGTTCCACGAGCAGCCGTCGGTTACCGGCAGGATCAGCGATTCGGCCTCGCTCGGCGGCCGAAAAACCGGCTCGACGTAGCGGATCGGGATCATGCCGGGAAGCGCTCGCGGAAGGCGGCCGGCACCGCCATCGGCTTCCTCGCCGCGTAGTCGAAGAACATGATGCCGATCTTGCCGCGCGCAACTTCACGGCCACTGGCCTGCTCGCCAACGCGATAGACGAGGTCGAAGCCATACTTGTTGAACTCGGCGGGGGTCATCTCGATGACCAGCACCTCGCCGTGGAAGGCCTCGGCCCGATACTGGATCGCCGAATCGGTGACGATGATGCCGGCGCCTTCGATGTCGAGTTCGGTGTAGCCGAGCGCCCTGAAGAAACGGACACGCGCCTCGGAAACCAGCGTCCCCAGGGCCGAGTTGTCGAGGTGGTTGCGGTAATTGATGTGTTGATCGTAGATCGTGATCGTCGTCGCGAAGTCGAAGCGATCGGGGAGCTCAATCTGAATTCTGGCCAAGGCGGTCACCGCACGAATGTTGGATTGGGAATGGCTGCTGCGTGACCCTGTCGGGGTCTGCCATCAACCGGTCCAGATTATAGTCTCTCGCTCCCCGCTGCACGAACGGGCAAGGCTCCACTCCAGCCGGGTGATGGCCAATATCGCCAGTCAATTCATTCTGATCTTGGCTCCGGGACTTGCTGAAGCAGGCAAGGGAAGATCCCGTTGCCGAAGTCCATGCCCCCCGACAGGGGCAAGAATGGTTCATGAATATCCGGAAGCGGGCAACCACGACTGGCGGGCCGAATCGGAAGGGGAATCAATGTTGGCACAAACAACAGCCATCGGGGGACTGTCTGGAGTCCCGCCGAAAGGAGTCATCAACTGATCCATCTCGCTGCTTTGGTCGTGCTCGCAACCCTCGTCGCCATGGGGCGACGGGGCGGTCGGCACGCGTGCCGACCGCCTTGTCTTCAAAGCACCTCTGACACCCGCCCTTGGTCAGTGCCTCCCGCTGCAATTCAAGGTTCTGATCCTGCGTTGAGACTCGTGCATAACCGATCAGCATGATGTCAGGTCACCGGTGCCATCCCGCTTCGTTTACAGACCGGCGGCTTTCTTAAGCACGATCAGGGCCACCCCGACTTCGCTCGATGCGGTGGCGTAAGTCGTACCGCTGCCGAGTGCTGATTCTGCTTCGATGTACTTTCCTGCGTTGACCAGTGACGCCACCTTGCCCGCTTCGGTGTGAAATGCCTTGTGCTTATCAAGTGCGCGCTGGAACTCAGCCTTCCTCCCAAAACGGGTCTTGCCCTCCCCATACAACCATTGCCCCACCATGCAGCAGTTGTCCTTGCTGATCGTGGCTGCGTCCATCTGCTCGTTCTTGGAAATGGCGATGCGGAACTTCAGCTTCCACCCGGCATGCTGTTGCACGGCTTCGTCGAGATTCATTCGGTGTCTCCAGTTTAGGTTTCAGGATCGGCCGTGAGGCGCCTCGGCAGCGTCGAAGCCCGACGTTGTCGAAACACATTGTCATGATGCCATGCCAATAATACCATTGTCAACTTTTTCCATGCGTACCTCATACCACAGGCCGTGTATTATTGAACCTGGTTAATAGCGTAGGTTCGGACTTGCTGCGAGGTCTTTTGGACGGGCGGGACAGATCGACAAAACTGGTGGAGACGGTGCTCAATCAGGTACTGGAGGCCACACGTGACGGAAACGCTGGGGGCGACGCGGCACGAGCGCACGGATGAACGGGCCGGCTACCGCAACAGCCACCGGCCGCGGACCCTTTACACCCGAGTTGCGGCGGTGACGCCGCTGGTGCCACAGACCCGGGACGGCAGTTTCTCGACGGACATCTTCAAGCGCTCCAGCGGAGCGGGCAGGCCTTTGTCCTGACGCTGATGGAAATGGTCGTGCAAGGCGTTTCCACGCGCGAGGTCGCTCGATCACCGAAGAGTTGTGTGGCACCAGCTCGAACCTGCCGCTCGCCGGGTACGGCTTTGCCCTTTGCCGCCCCGGTGGTATAAGACGCCCACGCCATGACCTTCGTCCGCTCCCTCGCCATCGCTCTCCTGCTCGTTGCCGCGCCGCTGCGCGCCGAGCAGATCCAGGTCGCCGCAGCCGCCGATCTGCGCTTCGCGCTGGACGAAATTGTCAGCCTGTTCCGCAAAGCCCACCCTACCGACAGCATCGAGGTGAGCTATGGCTCTTCTGGAAAATTCTATGCCCAGATCCGGAACGGCGCGCCCTTCGACCTCTTCTTCTCGGCTGACATCGAGCTTCCCGAGAAACTTGTTCAGGCGGGTCTCGCCGGCCCCGACGTCCGGGCCTACGCGCTCGGCCGGATCGTCGTCTGGCGCGCGGGCAGTGACGCCCCGCCGCTGGCGCTGGCCGACCTTGTGCGCCCGGAGATCCGGCGCATCGCCATCGCCAATCCCAGGCACGCGCCCTACGGCATGCGCGCAGTCGAGGCGCTCAAGGCGGCGCAGGTTTGGAAGGCGGTCGAAAGCCGTCTGGTCCATGGCGAAAACATTGCGCAGACCGCGCAATTCGTGCAGACCGGCAATGCCGACGTCGGCATCATCGCCCTCTCGCTGGCACTGGCCCCGGCATTTGCCGGCACCGCCAGTTACACGCTGATTCCGGACGAATTTCACCAGCCGCTGCGTCAGGGGTTCGTCATTCTCAAGCGCGGCGAAGGCAAGGAGTTGGCCAAGGCTTTTGCAGCATTTTTCTGGACCGCGGATGGGCGCAAGATCATGAGCCGTTACGGCTTTTCCTTGCCTGGTGGCACAGCCGCGCACTAAGCGAATGAACAGCGCCGATCTCGCCGCCGTCTGGCTGACCCTCAAGCTGGCCACCGTCGTCACCTTCCTGCTGCTGCTGGTCGGCACGCCGATCGCCTGGTGGCTGGCGCGCACGCGTTCGCGGCTCAAGGGCGTCGTCGGCGCCGTCGTCGCGCTGCCACTGGTGCTGCCGCCGACCGTCATCGGCTTCTACCTGCTGATCGCCATGGGGCCGACCGGCGTGCTCGGGCGACTGACCGAAGCGCTCGGCCTCGGTCTGCTTCCCTTTACCTTTCCCGGACTCGTCATCGCCTCGGTGTTCTATTCGCTGCCCTTCGTCGTCCAGCCGATCCAGAACGCCTTCGAGGGGATTGGCGAACGTCCGCTGGAAGTCGCCGCCACGCTGCGCGCCAGCCCGTGGGATGCCTTCTGGTCGGTCGCCGTGCCGCTGGCCCGGCCCGGCTTCATCAGCGGCGCAATTCTCGGCTTTGCCCATACCATCGGCGAATTCGGCGTCGTGCTGATGATCGGCGGGAACATCCCGGACCGCACCCGGGTTGTTTCGGTACAAATCTACGACCACGTCGAAGCCCTTGAATACACGCAGGCTCACTGGCTCTCGGGCGGCATGATGCTGTTCAGTTTCGTCGTGCTGTTGGTGCTCTACACCCTCAACCCGACGCGACGAAAACCGGCATGAGTTCGGAAATTCGTGCCCGCTTCCGGGTTGACCACAGGGGCTTCAGCCTGGATGTCGACCTGACCCTGCCCGGGCACGGCATCACGGCACTGTTCGGCCCGTCCGGTTCCGGCAAGACGACCTGCCTGCGCGCCATGGCCGGCCTCGAACGGGCCACGGACGGGCTAGTCGCCATCGGCGACAGTATTTGGCAGGACGACAGCAAGGGGGTGTTCCTGCCAACCCACCGCCGGGCGCTCGGCATGGTCTTTCAGGAGGCCAGCCTGTTTCCGCACCTCGCGGTACGGGGCAACATGGAATTTGGCCAAAAACGGACGTCGACCGCAGGCCCCCGGCCTTCCTTGCCGGAAATCGCCGAGATGCTCGGCATAGCCCACCTGCTCGAACGGATGCCGGCGCGGCTTTCCGGCGGCGAGCGCCAGCGCGTCGCCATCGCCCGCGCCCTGCTCGCGGCGCCGCAGATCCTGCTGATGGACGAACCGCTCGCCGGACTCGACCACCCGCGCAAACTGGAAGTCCTGCCCTATCTGGAGCGCCTGCATCGAGAGTTATCGATCCCGGTCATCTACGTCAGCCACGCAGCCGACGAGGTCGCACGCCTCGCCGACCACCTCGTCCTGCTCGATCATGGCCGGCCAATCGCCAGCGGTCCGCTCAACGAGGTCCTCGGCCGCATTCACCTGCCTGTCGCCTTCGCCGACGACGCCGGCGTCGTCATCGAATCCGTCGTCGCCGAACACGAAGCCGACGATCTGACCCGGCTCGAATTCCCCGGCGGCCAGATCCATGTCTCGCGCTGCCGCGAGCCGGTCGGCACCATGCTCCGTTGCCGCATCCTCGCGCGCGACGTCAGCCTGGCGCTGGTCCCGCAAGCGCAGTCCAGCATCCTCAACTGCATCGATGCCATCGTCGTCGACCTCACGGCCACCAACACACCGGGCCACGTCCTGGTTCGTCTTGACGTCGGCGATCACCCGCTGCTCGCCCGCATCACGAGGCGTTCGGCCAAACGGCTCGATATCCGCCCTGGCCTCAAGCTGTCCGCACAGATCAAGTCGGTGGCGTTGCTTGGGTAGATGGTGGCCCAACGGGAACGGCGGCTATCTATAATGACCAAGCCGAAACACACTGCCGCTCCGATGCTCGCCACCCTCCTGACACGCCCCACCCTGCCCGATGCCGAAGCGCTGGCCGAGATGAGCCATGTCCTGGTCGTGCTCTCTTCCGGCGACGCGATCCCGCGCGATTGCCCCGAGCGCCCGCTGCTGCTGGCGACGCTGGCCCGCCGCCGTCTTGATGCCGAGGAACTTGGCGACGATCCGGTCGCCGCCAACACGGCCGCAGGCGGCTTGCGGGTCTGGCTGATGCTCGACAAGGGCAAATCCACCTTCGAAAATCTGACGCTGTTGCGCGAAGGCCTGAAGCTATTGCTCGACGAGGAGCCGGTTGCGGTCGACGTGCTGATTTGTGGCAAAAAGAAGTTGGCCGGGTGGATGGCCGATCTGGCTACCTACGTCGCGCTGGCCAACGGTGCGCCGCTGCCCAACCGCAAACAGAAGGACGCGCCACGCCCACTGGAAGCACTGTACGTCTGGGGCACCGGCACGATGCCTGGGGCTGCGCACAGCCTCGCCGAGGGCAACCAGCTGGCGCGAATCCTGACGGTGCTGCCACCCAATGAGCTGACGCCGGCGGCGTACCGGGTACGAATCGGCGAATTGGCCGGTGAACTGGGCTGGGACATCGAGGAATTCGACCTGCCACGCCTGCGCGAGATGGGCGCCGGCGCCTTCGTTTCGGTGGCCCAGGGCAGCGAGGCCAACGACGCGGCGATTGTCCGCGTCTCACTGGTGCCGTCCGGGGCCGTGCCGCGGGTCGCACTGGTCGGCAAGGGCGTCTGTTTCGATACCGGCGGCCACAACCTGAAGGAGGCCGAGGGGATGATCGGCATGCACGAGGACATGGCCGGTTCAGCGGCGGTGCTCGGCATCCTGCTCGCTGCCACGCGGCTGGCCCTGCCGCTGCGCATCGATGCCTGGCTGGCGCTCGCCAGCAATGACATCTCGCCGCGCGCCAGTCGCCAGGGCGATGTGGTAACGGCGCTCGACGGCACGACCATCGAGATCGTCCATACCGATGCCGAGGGGCGCCTGGTGCTTGCCGATGCACTGACGCTGGCCGGGCGCGCCGACCCTGATCTGATGATCGATTTCGGGACACTGACCTACACGATGATTCACGCGCTTGGCTGCCGCTATTCCGGCGTATTCGCCAGCAACGAGACACTCGGCGCGCTGGCGGTCCGGGCCGGTGCGCGCAGCGGCGAGCGCGTGTGCACCTTTCCGATGGATGCCGACTACGACGATGATCTCGACAGCACGGTGGCCGACATCTGCCAGTGCAGCCTCGATGAAGATGCGCCGGATCACATACATGCGGCACGCTTTCTCAAGCGTTTCACCGGCGACCGTGCCTGGCTGCATGTCGATCTGTCAGCCGCCAACTGCGAGGACGGATTGGGCGCCATCGGCACCGATCAGACCGGCTTCGGGGTGGCATGGGGAATCCGTTTCCTGCAGGCGTGGGCGGCAGGCCGTGAGCAAGGAATCGACAACTCGCAACCCTTCACGACCTGACCCCCGAAATGCGTGCACGCACCGTTCTCTTGGCCTGTCTGGCTGCCGCATGGCTCTCGGGCTCGCCTGCATTCGCCAACGAAGATGACGACGATGACGGTTCGCCTGACGAAGCGGCGGAAGCGGTCGTCGGGAATGCCGCCGACAGTGATGGCGGGGTTGCCGGGCAAGCCGCTGAGACCACAGGCGAACAAGCCGGCGATCGCTCCCCCGCGAAGATCGGCGTCGTCCACGATTCCCTGCGCCGCGCCAGGAAAAAGCCGACTGTGTTCCAGACGCTGGCCGACGACTACGCGGATTTCACGACGCGCATGGAGGACGAGCATGGCCTCACGTGGACGTTCAGTCTCAGCTACCGGCAGCGCTGGCAAGATCCGGCCACCATCGGCACTGCATCACAGGCCCTGTTCTGGCCGACGCTGAACTGGGAAATTTTTGACAGCGAGACTTTCGGGTCCGGCTCCTTCCAGTTCCTCTATTACGGCGAACGTCGCAGCGGCGCCAAGGTGACGATCAACCGCAAGGCCCGCACGTTGAGCGCCGAGTTGCCCGATTACCAAAACAAGTACTCGCAGATCACCTACACCCACACGCTGCCGGGCGAAAAGTTCGCGGTGGCGGTCGGCCAGTACTCGTTCTTCAATTTCGACAGCAACGACTACATGGCGGATCAGCAAAACAACTTCATCAATACCATCTTCTCGTCAAACGGTTCGTCGACCTATCCGACGACCGGCACCGGTGCCTACCTTCAGTTCAACGCGATGAAACGCCTCCAGTTTGTCGCCGGTGGACAGAGCGTCAACACCGAGGATCCCTCGAAACGGCCGAGCGATGGCTATCTGAGTTCTCCCTACGCCTGGCTGGGCTATGCCCAGTGGACACCCCGCTTCAAGGGGCTGGGCGACGCGCAATACTCGCTCACGCTCTTTCAGGCACCCGCGACCACCGAGCAAGCCAGGTCGCAGGGCTGGTCGATCAATGCGGTCCAGAATGTTGACGAGAAGTGGGCACTGTTCGGACGCCTCAATGCCAGCAGCGACGACAGTGGTGGCAACAAGCGCAGCTTCGGCATCGGCGTCGCGATCAACAATCCGCTCGGCCGCGCCGATGGCGACCAGATCGGTATCGCCTTCGGCAGCCTCGAACAGAGAAAGCCCCTGCCCCCGCTGACTCTGGAGCACACGCAGAATACGCTCGAAGCCTACTGGAACTGGAGCCTGTTCGGGGGGCTGCTGCTGACCCCCGATGTGCAGTACATCCGCAACCCGGTATTCGCCCCAACCCGCGACAATGCCTGGATCTTCTCGCTCCGGACAACGCTCGCCTTCTAAGCGGACTGGCTTCCCTGCATGGCGTCGCGGGAAATCAGCAAACCGCTGCGCTCGATGACCAGGCGAATATGGGAAATCATCACCGTCAAGGCGCCACCAGCGCCGCCGCGAGGGTGTCCATCAGCACCCTGACACGGTGCGGCACATGGCGGTTGCTGGGCAGCATCGCGTAGATGCCGAGCTCGGGAGCCGGAAATTCGGCGAGGATCGCTTCGACGCGGCCGGCGGCAAGAAAGCTGGCGACGATGAAATCGGGTTGCAGCGTAATGCCCAGTCCCTGTGCCGCGGCCTCGGTCAGGACTTCGCCATTGTTGGCATTGATCCGGCTGCGGACCGGAAAGCCCTCCAGTTGCCCGTTGATCAGGAACTGCCACGGTATCGTGCTACCGGCATTGGTGTAGCCGAGACATCCGTGATGTGCGAGTTCCGCAGGATGTTGCGGTCGACCGTGACGGGCAAGATAGTCCGGGGCGGCGACAAGCAGCATGCGGCCAGTGCCGATCTTGCGCGCCACGTCGCCAGGTTCCAGCCGCCGCGCGATGCGGATCGCCAGGTCGATTCCCTCTTCGATGAGATTGATGCGACGGTCGCTGTAATCCATATCGAGGCTGACGTCCGGATGGCGTTGCGCGAAGTCGAGCAGCAGCGGTGCCAGCCGTTTGAGGCCAAAGCTCAGCGGCAGGCTGATGCGGATGTTGCCACGCGGTGTCAGGCGTTCCTCGGCGACATCGGCTTCGGCAGACTCAACCAGATTCAGGATGACCCGGCACTTTTCCAGGTAGGCCGCGCCGGCCGAAGTCAGCGCCAGCCGGCGCGTGCTGCGCGCCATCAGCTTGACCCCCAGGTGTGTTTCGAGCGCCGCGATCTGCCGGGTCACCACTGAACGCGCAACGCCGGCTTGCAGCGCCACGGCGGAAAAACTGCCGACTTCGGCGACCCGGAGGAAGAGGCGCATCGCATCGAGTCTGTCCATTGTTGCATTATCCGCAATAAAGATTTGCAGATTGTCGGCTATTTCTCGTCGAAAAGGTGGAATAGAGTGTGCCATCGCTTCAGGAGTCGTTCGCATGAGACCAACCCAACCATCCCTCTTCGTCCCGCATGGCGCGCCGACCTTTGCCCTGCGCCCCGGCGCGGCCGGTGCGGCGATCGCTGCCGCAGCCGGCGCCCTGTCGCTGCCGCGTGCCATCGTCATCGTCAGCGCGCACTGGGATACGGCGCTGCCGACGGTCGGTCTTGCCGACCGCCCGGAAACAATCCACGACTTTTGGGGCTTCCCGGAGGAACTCTACGCCCTGCGTTACCCGGCCAGCGGTTGTCGCGAAGCCGCCGAGGAAGTCGTCGCCGCCATCCAGACCGCCGGCCTGCCGGTCGAGCGCGATGCCGGGCGCGGCCTCGACCACGGTGCCTGGGTGCCGCTGCGCCTGATGTTCCCCGACGCCGACGTTCCCGTCGTCCCGCTCTCGATCCAGAGCCACGGCGGCCCGCAACAGGCCTACCAGCTCGGGCAGGCGCTGGCGCCGCTCGCCGCCAGGGGATTCCTGATCGTTGCCTCGGGCAACGTCACGCACAACCTGCGCGACTACCAGACCGCGGCGCGCAACGGCGGCCAGACGCCGGCCTACGTGCGCCAGTTCGCGGACTGGATCGCCGCCCGTCTGGACGCTGGCGACATTCCCGCCCTGCTCGACTACCGCCGCCAGGCGCCGGGCGCCGTGCAGTCGCATCCGAGCGATGAACATTTGCTGCCGTTCTATGTCGCACTCGGTGCCGGCGGCGAAAACGCCCGCAGCGAGCGCTTCCATTCCGGCATCGACGATTACGTCATCGCCATGGACGCCTATTCATTCCTGCCCCAACAAGGAGGTTGACCGTGACAACTCAGTACACAAGAACCGCGAAAGGGCTGCACTGGCTGATGGCCATCCTCTTCTTCGGCCTGCTGGCACTCGGCTTCTACATGCACGACCTGCCGCTGTCGCCGGAAAAGCTGAAGCTCTACTCCTGGCACAAATGGGCCGGGGTGACCGCATTCCTGCTGGTCTTGTTCCGTCTCTTCTGGCGCGCCACGCACCGGCCCCCCGCGCTGCCGGACGCCATGCCCAAGGTCATGCAGCTGGCGGCGCACGCCGGTCATCTCCTGCTCTACGCGCTGATGATCGCCATCCCGCTCTCCGGCTGGCTGATGAGTTCGGCCAAGGGTTTCCAGACGGTATGGTTCGGTGTCCTGCCGATTCCCGATCTGCTCGGGAAGAACAAGGAACTCGGCGACCTGCTGCAGACCGTCCACATGAGCCTCAACCTGATGTTCGTTGCCGTCATCGCCGGCCACACCGGTGCCGCACTGAAACACCACTTCATCGACAGGGACGACATCCTGACCCGAATGTTGCCTGCCCACGCCACGGAGAAATGACCATGAAACGCCTCGCGATAGCCCTCGCCTGTGCCCTGCCCCTCGTCACCCAGGCCGTCGAATTCAACCAGGTGCAAGCCGACAGGAGCGCCATCAACTTCACCTATACGCAGATGGGTGTCGCGGTCGACGGCAAATTCAAGCGCTTTTCCAGCCAGTTCAGCTTCGACCCGGCCAAACTGGCTGCCGCCAAGGCCACCTTCGATGTCGATCTGGCCAGCGTCGATACCGGCGCGCCGGAAGGCGACGATGAGGTCGCCACCAAGCCGTGGTTCAACACCAAGGCCTTCCCGACGGCGCGCTTTGTTTCCAGCAGCGTCAAGGCGCTCGGTGGCAACAAGTACGAAGTCACCGGCCAGTTGGCGATCAAGGGAAAGACTCAGGACTTCGTCGTTCCCGCCACCTTCACGGCGCAGGGCAACAGCGGCGTCTTCGACGGCAGCTTCACGATCCGCCGCGGCGATTTCTCGATCGGCGAAGGCTCATGGGCCAAATTCGACATCGTCGCCAACGAGGTCCAGATCAAGTTCCGCATCACCGCAACAGGCAAGTAACCCCCCAAACCCACCACAGGAGAATCACCATGACCAAGCTCGGCAAACTTTCCGCTGCCCTCATCTTCGCCGCCGCTGCCGCCTCTCCGGCGCTGGCCGCCCCGGAAACCTACGTGGTCGACGGCACCCACACCTTCGCGCGTTTCTCGTACAGCCACTTCGGCTACTCGACGCAGCTCAGCCGCTTCGACAAGACCACCGGCACGGTCGTTTTCGACAAGGCGGCCAAGACCGGTACGGTCGACATCGTGATCGACGCCAAATCCGTCGATACCGGCTACGCCACCTTCAACGAACACATCCAGGGCGAGGATTTTCTCGATACCGCCAAGCATCCGACTGCCACCTTCAAGTCGACCAAGGTCGTCTTCGAAGGCGAAAAACCGGCCAAGGTTGAAGGCAACCTGACGATCAAGGGCGTGACCAGACCGGTGACGCTGACCGTCACTTCCTTCCAGGCCATGCCGCACCCGATGCTGAAGAAGGACGCCATCGGCGCCAACGCCTTCACGATGATCAAACGCTCGGAATTCAACGCCGGCAAGTATGCGCCGAACGTCGGTGACGACGTGCGTATCGACATCGCCATCGAAGCCATCAAGCAGTAATCGCGACACGCTCGAAAGGAACCCCGCCCATGCTGACCGTTCGCAAATCCGGCGACCGCGGCTACGCCGACCACGGCTGGCTGCAAAGCCACCACTCGTTCTCGTTCGCCGATTACTACGATCCGGCGCACATGGGCTGGGGCAACCTGCGGGTGATCAATGAAGACTACGTCGCACCCGGCACCGGTTTCGGCACCCATGGTCATCGCGACATGGAAATTGTCACCTACGTGATCGACGGCATGCTCGCCCACCGGGACAGCATGGGCAACGGCACCGACATACCGCCCGGCGACGTGCAGCGCATGAGCGCCGGGCGCGGCGTCCGCCACAGCGAGTTCAACCATGCGCCGGATCAAACGACGCATCTTTTTCAGATCTGGATCGCGCCGCGAGAGACGGGCAGCGAACCCGGCTATGAGCAGAAGACCTTTGCCGCTGCCGGAAAGCGCGGCCGCCTGCTCCTGATCGCCTCGGAAGACGGTGCCGATGGCTCGGTGACCATCCATGCCGATGCCGCGCTCTACGCCGGCCTGTTCGATGGCGACGAAACCGCCACCCTGCCCCTGAACCCGGCGCGCAAGGCTTATGTGCACGTGGCCCGCGGCGCGCTCACGGTCAACGGCCAGAGGTTGCAGAAAGGCGATGCCGCCCTGCTCGCCGACAAATCCAGCCTGACGCTGGCCAATGGCGAGGATACGGAGGTCCTGGTTTTCGATCTCGCCCCCTGATCACCCCGCCATCCCCAGCGTTGGATGAACCGGGGCCGCCTGCGAAGAAGGACAGGCGGTCCCTGAGGAATGCCCACAACCTCAGCGGGACCCAGCACAGCAGGGTCATGAGGATGGCGCGGCGCCCGGTGCCAAGTCCATTGGCAGGCACGATCCTGGCCTTTCGCAGCCGGGGCAACGGGAGGTCGTTGCGGATCAGTTCGAATCGAGTTCGGGCGAATCGCCCGCGGCACTCGCGGGGTTGCTTCGGAATCGCTTTTGGTGACTTCTGAATCGCGCCCAACCTGACCGGCTGGAATCGACCAAGGTTGTGTCGAAACGCGATTCCGAAGCGGATTTTGAGGAAGCGATCCGGCAAGTGTCCTGATGGTGGTTTTCTGATCTCTGCGTCCGCCTGGGCGTTGTCCAGAAGGCTCTTGGAGCGTTCCCATGAGCATCCCGACATAAAGTGACACGACAAGCATCAGTTATCACGGATATTGAAACCGCCGAGTCTAAAGTGAGGGACAGGATCAGGTCCGTGGTCAAAGCAATCTCGGCTGGCTCGCTGACGCTCAATGGAAGGACGCATCCGGCGCCTGCGCCCTTGCTAACCTGACCGCCAACGGCCGCATGACTTGGTCCGCATCAGTTGGCTTGAACCAAGCCACGCAACGCAGGTGTCAGCTTGGTCCGGGACCTGAACAGAACCAAAGTTTGTTGCCCTCGCTATCGAGGAAACTTCCGACCGTTGCGTCGCCGTAACGTTGGACCGGGTCCGCAATGACCACGCCACGTTGGCGCAGTGCGGCCTCCATGCTGTTCGCATCGTCAGTTTGGACGGTCACCCGTGGATTGAGGGTAGCCGATGGCTGCGCTGAATCCGTCTTGAACAGAAGTACCGCATCACCGAGGTGGTTGCCGACTTGTTTGCCGCCCTCGAACGCAGGACGCAGCGACAAGGTGTCGGTGTAGAACTGCAATGCACGTTCAAGGTCGGTCACTGCCAGTGAAATGGCTTTGATGTTCACAATATTCAGGTCAGGTAGAGTCATGTCAGCTTGTCCTCCTCAGTGAGCGGCTCGGAGCATGAACGCAGCTTCATTCCGGTCGTTCGATCATGTTACGCAGGCCCATCGGCGTTATGCCGCCAATTGATCCTGATGATAACAACTGAGACAGCCGTTTTGAAATCAAGTTTCGCTGCGAGGCGCAGCGAACTACCAGAAACGTGCGATGTCATAACGCCGAGAAAATCTTTTCGATAGACTCCAGCCGGCAAGATGTCTGCATTCCACAAGACACGGAATCGGCTTGTGGCGAACGTGGTGAATGTTGAGGAGAAGTTGATCATGGCCAGTCTGGAAACACACTATTCAGCCTGTGACATCGAGGAGAGAATCCTGGTCGCCATTCGTGCGGCCGGGTTGGATCCCGAGCAACGCCCATCGCCCGAAGCGCTGGGGGCACTTGACCATTTCCACACAGGCGGCCTTCGCGCCTCACTCGACTTGCTGGCGCTGGCACGGATTCAGTCCCATGAGCGCGTTCTTGATATTGGCGCCGGACTGGCCGGCCCGGCCCGGTTGCTCGCCTCCACGCTCGGCTGCCGCGTAGATTGCATCGAACTATCACCCGATTTCTGCGCCGGCGCGGCGCTGCTGAATCGGCTGACCGGTCTTGAAGACCGGATCGAAGTGCACAGGGGAAGCGCTCTCGACCTGCCCTTCCCCAACGACACGTTCGATGCCGTCTGGATGCAAAATGTCGGCATGAACATCGCGGACAAGCAGAAGCTCTACGCGGAGATCTTCCGCGTCCTCAAGCCGGGCGGCCGGTACGCCTTCCAGGAGATGGCGGCCGGGGAAGCGGCCACATCCCATTTTCTGCTGCCGTGGGCCACCGACCCGGCCGACAGCTACCTCATTTCTGGCGAAGCTATCTGCGCGCTTCTGGTCGAGAAGGGATTCATCGCCGAAGTTTTCGAAGATACCAGCGACGCGCATTTGAGCATGGCTCTCGTAACCACTGCACCGAACCCGCTGACCTTGGGCGTGTACGTCGACAATCTCGCGGAAAAAGCGGGGAACGCGCGGCGCAGTCTTGAGGAGGGCCAGATCCGACTGGTCAGAGGGGTCTTCCGGACGGAATGAGTCACCGTCCGGATGGCAGACCCGTCACGTTGCCGCCCACTGGAGCGAACCACCGATTTTCAATCGGAATCAGCGGGCTGCTCTTGATCAGGATTTCACCAGCGGCCGCCAGCGCCGCCGTGGTCATGGCCATGGCCATGGCCGTGGCCTGAATGACGATATCGTTTTCGCCGATGGCGCCGCCCAGTGAAAATTGCACTTCTCGATAGGTCGACCGCAACTGGCCCAGCATTTCCGGTACTTCGCGTTTGAGATGCGCCCCCTGGGCGATGAATATCGGCATCACGACGATACTTGAAGCACCAGCGCAAATCAGCGCGGCCACGCAGTCGGGCAGGTTCGGCACGAGGAATTCGGGAAAGAAAGGCGACTTCGACCGGCACGCTATCCAGACGCTGGCGAATTGCCGCCCGCACGCGCCGCATCGGGCTGGCCCATTCCGGGTCGCTGGCGCCGTAGGCAAAGGGAATAGGGGCTGTTGTCGTCGAGTCATACGCCGTTTGAGGTTGCGGATTATCACGCCCTGGCACCTGAAGAAACAGACAGGGAAATGAAAACGGCGGACTTCACCGCTCCCTCATCCTCGTTTAAGCTGCTCAACAAATCTTTCTCGCAGAGGACACCGAATGAATGAAGGGAACCCGGCAATATCTTTGTCACAGGCTGACTGGTCGGAACGATTGGTTTTCGGCATTGCTCGGGTCGATGTCCAGCACAAGCAGCTTTTTGACCTGGCCGCCACATTTGAAGGCAATGGCGATCAGATTCGCGTCATGAAGACGCTGGCCTCGCTCGCCAATTACGTCAAGATTCATTTGATTGAGGAAGAGCTTCTACTCGAACGCTGCGGCTATCCGAAGCTTGCCGAGCACAAGGAACTGCACAAGCATTTCAAGACACTTTTGCAGCAGTTGCTCGCCGAGGCCAATGGCATGACGCTGGATCAGATTGCAGGGCGTGTTCACTATCTGATCAACGGCTGGTTTTACAACCACATCTTGATCGCCGATCTGGACTATGTTCCGCTGGTCAAGGAACACCCCGAAAATCAGCTTCTCGAATGAGCCCGTTTATCTCCGGCGCCCGCTTTCAGCCGAAGAATTTGAGCAGGAAAACGAAGTTGACCGCAGGTGATATTGACCCTGGCGTCCCTCAGTACGAATGGCGGGCGCTGATCCAAGCCAGCCAGTTGCGTAGTTCTGACGGTTCTGGATGGCGATTCCGGGCACCGCCGCCAGCGCTTCGGAAGCGTCGACCTGCGCATTTTCGGCGCCGATGCGCCCGGCATCGACGACATCGACAGCGCCCGGCAGATCGAAGCTGCCGTATTCGACGCGGCTGCCGATGACCACGACCGGGTCGAGCGGCGACGGAACCGCGTTGGCTGCAGCCAGAATGGTAGGGCGCGCTCTAGATTGAAGTGCAACACCCATATTTGTTAGGGTGTGCGAATGGGAACCTACTACAGTCAATTGAACATGGACGAACGCAACCAGATTCATCGCTGC
>WBZP01000650.1_pt1 | contig 46220 bp, 39 predicted proteins | sample 5204301 | NCBI WGS metagenome assembly WBZP01 (sample SAMN12412401, study PRJNA552823) | activated sludge metagenome | isolation source: activated sludge from nitrification reactor of wastewater treatment plant... | place: USA: Pennsylvania | collected 2017
GTCACCAGCGACAAGGGCTGGACGGCACCGATCTACCAGACCGGCGGCGAGTGGTACGTCAAGCGCTTCATCCCGGATTGGATGCCCTGCTACGACGGCAGTGTCGCCGGCGGCCTACAGGTATTCCGGTTCCACGGCGTGACCCCGGGCGGCGACGCCTCCGATCCCACGTCCAACATGCTCGTCGGCGAGGACGGCACCACCGGGGTTCCCGGCGCCTGCGGCCGGGGTGGCTCGCTGTACATCAGCATGCCGTTCAAGCTGGTCAAGCAGGGCTGAGGCGGTACGGCTACTTGCCCTTCGGTCGGATGAAGACGCCTTCGGCCTCGATGGTGACACCGTCGGCATTGGAAATCCGTCCCACTGCAAGCGTTTTCGACGTCTCTTCGCGCTCCACCCAGGCCTCGGCGTGAAGGCGGCCGAGCCTGGTCGGCCGCAGGTATCGGATAGTGAGGGTTCCGGTGAACGCGGGCTTGCCGGGCTGATGCGCGGTCGCACCCAACACGTGGTCGAGGATCAATGCGCACACTCCGCCATGGACGTGGCCGGGTGGACCTTCATAGGCGGCCCCGAGTTCGACATCGGTGTAGACCCGTGACCCGTCGTGGTGGATGACCAGCGGCGGGGCGATGGCGTTCCGCAGGCCGATCGCCGCATTTCCCCAGGCGGCGGTGCCGCCGTCGGCCGTCGCTCGCACGCCGAAGGAGCCCGGCATGGTCTGGGCCGCAAGCAGATCCGCTGCCTCCTCGACCAGTGCTTGTGCTGCACATATGCTTTCGCGGTCGACTTCGCTGCGGATCGTGACATCGACAAGCCTGCGAACCGCGTCGGTCAACGGCGTGTAGAGCGTTCTGCCGAGCTCTGGGTCGACGGGCGCGGCGGCATCGCTCACCGCGGGCCTGTCCCGGCCATGTCCAACGCCGCCAGGTGGCTGAACAACATTGAGGCACCGATGGGGTTCCCACCGCCGGGATACGCCAGTCCGCTGACCGCCGCCATCGTGTTGCCGGCGGCGTAGAGACCCGGTATCGGTCGATCAGATGCGTCCAGCACCCGCGCGCGGGTGTCGGTGCGAAGGCCGCCCTTCGTCCCGAGGTCGGACAGGCCGAAGGCAGCCGCGTGGAACGGTGGTTGGTCGATCGGTACCAACGGGGGCTTGCCCTCCGAGAAGGCGCAGTCGTATGCCTCGTCACCGCGGCCGAAGTCGGTGTCGCCGCCCGTGGCGACCAAGGCGTTGTACCTGGCGACGGTCTCCGCCAAATTGGCAGCGGGTACGCCGATGGCCTCGGCTAGATCCGCGAGTGTCTCGGCCGAGCGCCACAATCCGGCCTGCTGGTAACTCTCGGTCTCAACCATGGAGACGTTGGTCGCCTTGACGGGAGGGACGATGCCCTCGCGGTCGTCGTAGACCATCCAGAACGGCAGGCTGAGCTCGCCGGCGGCCATCTGGGTGATGATCTCGCGGCCGATGCGGTCATAGGGCGCGGATTCGTTGACGAAGCGATGACCCAACTGATTGACGAAAATGCCGCCGGTGAACCACAGCGCGAATGCCGAGCGCCCGTCCGGGTGGGTCAGGCCCGGCGACCACCAGGCTTGGTCCATCAAATCGGTGCTCGCACCCACCCGAATCGCCGCTTCGTGCGCCAGCCCTACGTTGCCCGGTGCACCCATGCTGTCCTCGCACCGACCCGGAACTCCGTAGCGTTTGCGCATCGCGGCGTTGTTCTCGAAGCCGCCCGCAGCCAGCAGGACGCCCCGGCGGGCCCCGATCCGGACCAGTTCGCCGTCACGCCGGACCACCGCGCCGACGACGGCGCCATCCGAGGTGAGCAGTTCCTCCAGCGCAGTATTGCGGTACACCTTCGCCTTCGGATACTGCCGGAACGCGGCCAGGAACCGGCCGATCAGGGCACGGCCGCCGATCAGCAGGTCCGGAGCGGCAACGCCCAGTCGTTCGTTGTCCAACGGCCCCCGGATGAAGCCCGCATCCGGCCCGAGCCGGTCGCCCGGCAATGGCTTGGCGACGATGTGGCGCATCCCGTCGAGGCGTGCGCCGGGAGCCTTGCCGAAGTAGTCCGGCCACGGAAGCACCATGAACTTGAAGTGTTCGTCGGCCTCCAGATAGTCGATGAGTTCGGCCCCGCCGCGGACGTAGGTCTCCTGTAACTCGCGGGGAGTCCGGTCACCGACGACCGCGTGAAAATAGGTGAGCGCCTGCTCGAAGGTGTCGTCGCTGCCGGCACGTCGCAGCACGGCGTTGCACGGGAACCACATGCCGCCGCCCCCGGAGAAGGCGGTGGTGCCGCCGAACTTGTCGGTGGCCTCCACCAGCGCCACCGAGAGGCCCTCCCGCGCCGCGGTGTACGCGCCAGCGACGCCGCCCCCCGAACCGACGACCAGGACGTCGACGACTTCGTCGAAGTCCGTCATCGCCGCCTGTTCATTCATCGGTGAGCCCGCCGAATCCGCCACGAAAGAACAGTAGCGGTTGACGTTGCCTGTGGGTCCGCGGTGCGGTCACGTGGGCCGGCACGACTCGTTGTGTCTTGCGCCGCCATCGCCCTCCCGCCTTCCGCGCCGTCCACTGTCACCCGCAAGCGTGTCCGATGCAACGACAGTCTCCCGGTGAGCGGTTGCTCTGCAAGGCCCGCGTACCGCGCTGTTGGTAACCTTGGCAGGTGGAAGCGACCCCCGCCAAGCCGAACCTGGCACCCACGGGCTGGGCCCTGCTGGGCATGCTTTCCGGCGGGGACGAGCTTTCCGGCTACGACATCAAGAAGTGGGCGAACTGGGTTCTGCGGTTCTTCTACCAGAGCCCGGCCTACAGCCAGATCTATTCCGAACTCAAGAAGATGGAAGAAATCGGCTACGTCACCTCCCGCGTCGAGAACGACGGCGGTGCGCGTAACCGGCGTCTCTACAAGATCACGGCCGTCGGTGAGCAGGCCATCGCGACCTGGACCAGCGCGTCCCCGTACGACCCCCCGATGCTGAAGCACAGTGTCCTGCTGCGCGTCACATTCGGGCATCTTTCCGATCCCGCGAGACTGCGTGAACTGCTTCAGGAGCACATCGCCTACTGCGATCGGATGCAGCAGCATGCCGGCATCGAAGCCCGATGGACGGAGGGCGAGCCGGCGTGGGCCTACGCCAAGATCGCGCTGAAATGGGCGGAGCGTTATTACGCCTCGGAGCGGGAATTGGCGTTGACGCTGCTGAAGGACATAGACGAAGCCGAGGCGACCTTCGGCAAGGCGCTCAGCCGCGACGGCGCGTCGATTCCGTGGCCCGACCGCGAGTACTGGTACGAGATCGAACAACGCATCAAGAAAGAAGAGTCGGACTAGCGGACCGCTCAGCTGTGACGGTCGACAAGCAACGCCGCATCTTCTGATTCCTGCGTGAACACCTTGCTCGGGCGGTTGCGGACCGCATCTCCTGGTCAGTGGAATTCCTGCCCGGCGGTTCTTCGCGCCCGATGTAGAACGGAGCGCACATCCCACGGGAGGTCGGGCATGGGCAAGATCGCGTTGGTCGTCGGTGGCACGGGAATGGCGGGCAACGGCATGATTCCGAACCTCCTGAATCAGGCCGGCGAGGAATACGACGCCGCCATCTGCCTGGCCCGCACCGTCGATGAAACCACGTTCGCTTCCCGAACCGAGCGCGAGTACATCCCGATGCCCTGCGACCTCGACGCCAAGGACGCCGTCGTCGAGGCTCTGGTCCAACGTGGACGTCCGCCGATCACCCACGTGTATTGGTTCGCCGACGCGAACCGGCCTCCCGCCCTGGGAAACACGGTGCTGATGCGGGCGCTTTTCGCCGCGACGGACAAGATGGCGCCGGTGGTCCACGGAATCGTGAAGATGAGCCCGCAGTTCGTCCGTGATCAGCTGTACGGAACGCAGGCGCGACTCGCGGGGAGCGGCAGGAACGTTCGAAACCAGGCCTGGATGAGCAACGTTCTCGATGCGCTCGCCGAAACGGGTGCACCGCTGGAGAGTGTTGTCCTGGGCACCGGAGGCAAGCATTACGGGATGCATCTGGGACCCGGCTTGTGGGCGGAGTACTCTTCGCCGTTCTACGAGGATGGGACGAAATGTCCCGGTCCCTTGAGCTATTTCGATGCGGTCGAGTTCCTCCAGCGCCGCGCCGAGCTGGACGGATTCTCCTGGAATGAAGTTCGGCCCACATTCATCGTCGGTTCCTGTCCCGAACTGACCGGTGCGACCCAGTCGTTCGCCGTTGCGCTCGCTACTTTCGCCGTGATACTCAAAGCTCAGGGAAAGAAGCTGAGATATCCGGGCACGGACGCCAGCTACCGCGCAATGATCAATCTCTGCACGTCGGAGAAAATCGCCGAAGTGGCCGCCTGGTCAACCGGCCACCCCAACCAGGCGTTCAACTGTCTGTCGTGTCCACCGTTCAATTGGAAGCGGGCTTGGCCCGATATCGCCCGATGGTTCGGGATGGAGCCTGCTGACCCGGTGCACAAGGTAACCGGGCAGTCGTCGGCAGCGGTCGCCGGGCCGCGTGCAGCGAGCATTTGGCGAGACCTTCGGGTGCGGAACTCATTGGTCGACAACGATTTCGATGCACTGCTGAATTACAGCTTTCTCGACAAGAGTTTCATGGTCGGCTACGACACCGTGTTCTCTCCGGCGAAGTTGCACGAGTTCGGATTCCCCGAGGATCGAATCTACGAATACGGCAGCGGAGCGGAATGCATGACGGCTTTCTTTCAGCGCCTGGTGGACGAGCGGATCATTCCCGACCCCGCGGCGGTCGTCCCCGTCGGCTAGCTGTCGTGACCCGCCGCCGCCTCGCATGCGGCGATGTAGCCGTACACCAGGCCCTGGCCGATGGTGGCGCCCGCACCGGGATAGCTCGCCCCGAACGAGTTGGCCGCTGTGTTGCCGATCGCGTACAGGCCCTCGATCGGCGTTCCGTCCTCGCGGAGAACACGGGCCCGGCCGTCAGCCCGCAGGCCGCCACATGTGCCGAGATCGCTCAGCACCATCTTCACCGCGAAGAACGGGCCGGGGCCCAGCGCCCGCAGGTTCGGGTTGGGCGCGACGGTCGGGTCGCCGTAGTAGCGGTCGTATGCGCTGTCGCCGCGCCCGAAGTCGAGATCCTTGCCACCCGTCGCCATCTTGTTGAAGCGGGCGACCGTCGTCGTGAAGGTGTCGACCGGAAGGCCCACGCGCGCCGCCAGATCAGCGAGGTCGTCGCTGCGGTGGGCGACTCCGGCGTCGTACCAACTCTGCGGGATCGGCATCCGCGGGAAGAGTTCCGCCGCCATCAGATAGCTGTTCCGGTAGCCCTGGTCGAAGATCAGCCACATCTCCTCGACCGGATGCCCCGCACGCTCGCGCTCCAGGACCCGCTGGCCGTACGACATGTAGTCACACGCCTCGTTGACGAAACGGGATCCGCTCTGGTCGACGATCAACGAGCCCGGCAGCGACCGTTCGGCGAGCATCACCAGCGGATCGGCGTCGGGAAGCGGGGCGAATGCCGGGAACCACCAGGCCTGGTCCATCAGCGCGATGTCTGCGCCGATGTCTTGAGCCAGCCTGATCGCGTCACCGGTGTTGCCCTCGCTACCGAGGCTCAGTCCGTCGCCCAGTGACTCGGACTGGAATTTGCGGCGCCAATCCAACTCGTGATCGAAGCCGCCGGCCGCCAGCACCACGCCACGGCGAGCGGTGACCTCAACCGTCGACCCGCCGCGGTTGAGGACGGCTCCCGTGACGCGTCCATTGTCGGCGATCAGCCGGGTCAGCGCGGTGTTGGTCCAGACCGGAATCCCCGCACGCAGCACCCCGGCGAACATGCCCGCGGCCAGGGCCTGGCCACCGGCGACGTAGTGCCGCCCGACCACCAACCCGCCGAGGCCCTGGAAGGCCCGCTTCAGCACGCGCGGCAGTGCCTTGCGCGGCATCCGCGCGACCAGGTTCAGCCAGCGATAGTCCGCCCCCGTCACCGGCATCGGAAACGACGACTTCATCACGCCCGGGCGAAGATCCTTGCGCCGGGCGCCGAGCACGGCCGCATTGAACGGACGGCACTCACAGGTGCGCCCGACGACGCTGCCGCCGGGCTCCTCGGGGTGGTAGTCGGAGTAGTCCTTGGCCCACATGAACTTCATCGGAGTGGTGCGGGAGAGCATCTCCACGGTGGCCGAGCCGTGCTCCAGGAAGCTCTCCGACCGCTCGGGCGGCGCGTCGTCACCGACCACGGCCTCCAGGTAGCGGCGAGCTTCGGTTAGCGAGTCCGGCGAGCCCTCGCGACGTAGGACGGGGTTGGCAGGCATCCAGAACGCACCGCCGGAACGCGCGGTCGAACCACCGACGTAGGCGGTCTTCTCGACGATGAGGGCAGACAATCCCAACTCGCGGGCGGCCAGGGCGGCCGCCATCCCCGTCCCCGACCCGACCACCAGCAGGTCGACGGTCGTACGAGCCGCAGGTTCTGTCGTCATCAGCCTTCTTCCCGGTCACCTTCAGTCGGGGCAACCCTAAGGCCGCCCCGGCCGGCCGCCGGACGCCCTCCCTTCCAGTGGGAAGGTCGGCGAGCCCGGCATGTCCGATGAGTGGAACAAGACGCGGCCGCCGCAGGTCGGCCCTGCTAGAACTGACCAATGACGACGCTGCAGTCCGACGAGGGTGCCGTCCGTGAGATCGAGGCGGGCGCTGCCCCCACCCGATTTGCGCGAGGCTGGCACTGCCTGGGCCTGACCCGTGACCTGGGCGACGGAAAGCCCCACACCATCAACGCCTTCGGGCAGCGGTTGGTGGTCTTCCGTAGCGGTGACGGCCGGCTCAACGTTCTCGACGGCTACTGCCGGCACCTGGGCGGCGATCTGTCGCAGGGCGAGGTCAAGGGCAACGAGATCGCCTGCCCCTTCCATGACTGGCGCTGGGGTGGTGACGGCCGGTGCAAGTCGATTCCGTACGCACGCCGTGTCCCGAAGCTCGCCCGCACCAGGGCCTGGGCCACGCTGGAACAGGACGGCATGCTGTTCGTCTGGAACGACCCCGAGGGCAATCCGCCACCGGAGGGCGTGACCATTCCACGTATCGAAGGCGCCGAGAGTGACGACTGGACCGACTGGCACTGGTACACCACCGTGGTCAACACCAACTGTCGGGAGATCGTCGACAACGTCGTCGACATGGCGCACTTCTTCTATGTGCACGGTTCGATGCCGACCTATTTCAAGAACATCTTCGAAGGGCACGTGGCGACGCAGTACATGAGCAGCGGCGGGCGTCCCGACCTTCCGGTCCCCGAAGACGCGCCGACGCTTCTCGGCACCACCTCGGCCGCCTCCTACTGGGGGCCGTCCTTCATGATCGACGACCTGACCTACCACTACGAGCACGAAGACCAGCAGACCGTGCTGCTGAATTGTCACTATCCGGTGGACGCGAATTCCTTTGTACTGCAATACGGAATCATCGTGAAGAAGTCCAAGAATCTGCCCGAGGAAGCCGCCATCGCGTCGGCCGTCGCCCTCGGTGACTTCGTCAAGATGGGCTTCGAGCAGGACGTCAGCATCTGGAAGAACAAGACTCGCATCGAGAACCCGTTGCTCTGTGAGGAAGACGGCCCCATCTACCAGCTGCGCCGCTGGTACGAACAGTTCTACGTCGACGTCGCCGACGTGACGCCTGAGATGGTCGACCGCTTCGAGCACGAGATCGACGTGACCCGGCCGCGCGAAGCCTGGCAGCGAGAGGTCGAGGACAACATCGCGGCGCGGGCCGCCGGGTCCGGAACGGGCGGATGACCATTCGTCCGGACAACCGGCTCATCGAGGTGCCATTGGTGCCGGTTGGCTGCCGCCGCTGTGGGGCCACCGTGCGAGTTCGCAAGAGCACCTGGGCCCAGACAAGTGTGCAGTGGGACGCCGCGGCGCTGGATGCATGTTCCCAGCGCCGGCAGGCGCTGGCCCTTGCCGATCACGGTCGCGGGGCGTTCCTACTGTGCTCGGAGTTACGCGAGTCGATCGAAGACGCGGCACGACGCGGCCAGCTGCCCATCGTCGATGAAAGCTACGCCGGCAACGGCACGACTCGCTAGGCAGATGGCGCTGTGAGAATCGCGGTTACCGGTGGGACGGGCTACATCGGTGGGCACACGGTCCGGGCCCTGCTCACCGCGGGCCACGAGGTCGAGTTGCTCGTTTCGCCCAGGCCGCACAGTGCCGAACTGATGGACAAGCTCACCGAGCTGGGCGACGTCACCGCCTTACCTGGAGATGTCCGAGATCCGGACACGATCGCGAAACTCCTCGACGGTAAGGATGCGGTGGTGCATGCCGCCGGCGTGGTCGGAACCGACGACAGCCAAGAGAAGCTGATGTGGGAGATCAACGCCCACGCCACCGAGACCGTTCTGGTCCAAGCCTGCAACCGCGGGCTCGACCCGATCGTGTCGGTGAGCAGCTACGCCGCGTTGTTCCCCCCGCCCGGGCCGGTGATCGGTCCGGATACCCCGCCTGCGGCAGGCAAGACGGCCTATGCGCGGACCAAGGCCTATGCGGACCGGGTGGCGCGCCGACTTCAGGACGATGGGGCGCCGGTGGTGGTGACCTATCCGTCCAGTGTGGTCGGCCCGGCGTTCGCGACCCACGCCGGCGTCACCGAACAGGGTTGGGTGTCCATCACCAAGAGCCGGATGGCACCCCGACTGCGGGGAGCCGGGATGATGATGATCGATGTGCGTGACGTCGCCGATGTGCACGTTGCCCTGATGCGGCCGGGGCGCGGACCCAAGCGCTATGTCTGCGGCGGCACCATGCTGAGCTTCGACGAGATGATCTCGGCGCTGGAGGTGGGAACCGGTCACCACGTCCGGCGAATACCTATGAGCCCTAGTGTCTTTCGCGGTCTAGGCAGGCTCTCCGACGCCATCAATCGGGTACTTCCGATCGGTGGTGCGTTCAGTTACGAAGCGGCACAGTTGATCACCGCGGCAATCCCAACCGACGATTCGCTGACGCTGAGCGAGCTCGGTCTGCAGTGGCGGTCGCCGATCGACGCGATCATCGCCACCTTCCGGGGCGCATCGACCCATCAGGTCTGAGGCGAGCGGGCTGCTCACCATCGAGCTGTGAGCAGCCGTAAACCGCTCAGGCGAACTGGAAGGCGCTCACCGGAGCTTCGTCCGGGTAGATCGCCGGACCGCCGAGGTCGTACGCGGCGTTGAGGGCGCCGATGAACGCCGGGTCGTGCAGCGGCTGAGCCGGCACGTCGAGTTTGATGCCCTTATTCCCCAGGTCGTCGACGAGCATGTCGATGGCCTTGTCGATAGTCAGGTCGTCGGTCCCGTCCATGTTCTTCCTCAGCTCGTCGAAGTCTTCGAAAACCTCGGCGGACCAGTGCACCAGGAAGCGCAACTCATCGGTCTGGTGGCGGGCGATCACCTCGTCGCCGTTCTTCAGCAGCCAGTTGTCGCGATCGGCCGGGTCGCCGGTGAACACGGTGTCGAACGCCAGGCCGGCGGGGGTCTGCTTGTCTAGCGGGCCGTTGGCCTCGCCGCGGTGCACCATCATCTCGTTCTGCACCACGACACCGCGGTTGTAGACCGGCGGCAGGATGCGTTTCGGCGCCCTCAGCGGGCCTTCGGGCCAGTAGGTGAAGCCGCTGGTCTCGTCGTGGGAGAACCAGGTGATGACCTGAGCCATTTTGATCAGGTAGTCGGTGAACAGACCGGACTTGCCCATGACGCTGGTCAGCCAGGTCGGTGCGTTCGAGTGCCGCACACCGCGGAAACTGGGGGAGTCGAGGTGGCCGGGGTCGCGGTTCGCGCATGGTCCGTTGATGTTGAACAGCATCATCTCCGGCTTGGCGTATTCGGCGTTCCAGTAGCTCTTCGCCTGCTCGACGAACGTCTTGTTGTAGAAGACGTCATGCAGTTCGGGATAGAGCACGGTGCCGTAGTTCGCTAGGTAGCCGCGGAACGTCGCGGTCAGGAACATGTCGAGCGAGGGGGTGAAGCCCTCCGGGAATGCGCCGCTCATGGTGGCCATCAGCTCTTCCGGCGAGGCGAAGTGCTGGGCGATGATCAGCCGCCACGGCCCCTGGGTGCGGACCACGTTGAGCAGACGTTCCCGCTGGTCATCGGTGTAGACGTTGTCGATTTCCCGGGGTGGCGAAGCGGGGCGGAGGATATCGGAAAGCTGCAACCGCTGCTCTTGGGTCAGCATCTGGGCTCCTGTCATCTTTTGCGCGCGCTCGTTCGCTACGTCTTCTTTGCGTCTAGGCGTCAACCGATTCTCCCGTCGCCCGAGGGCGCACCCACCGTCGCGTTCCGGTGATCGGGAGGCAATTGCTCAGAACGGCAACTCAGAACGGCAATGGGTGGGCGAACTTCGCGCGCAGCAGGCCGCCGATCTCGGCGACCGCCAGCCGGCCGCGCGCCACGGCGTCGGATCGCATCAAGAAGCCGTGGTAGCTGCCGGGGTAGCGGGTGAGGGTGGTCTGCACCCGCGCGTCGCGCAGGCGCTGGGCGTAGCGTTCGCCCCAGTCGCGGATGGGGTCGCATTCGGCGGTGACGACGATCGCCGCCGGCAACCTGGAAAGGTCCGACGCGTACGCGGGGGTGCGGTAGGCGTCATGGGGGCGGTCGGCCCCCGAGTCGGCCAGTTCGTGCATGTAGTGGATGTCTTCCAGGGTGAGCATCGGTGCGTCCGGCATCGCCACGATCGACGCTGCGGCCATGTCCCGGTCCAGTCCCGGATACAACAGCACCTGGCAACAGATCGGCGGTCCACCCCGGTCGCGGGATGCCAATGCCACCGCGGCGGCCAGCGAACCACCGGCGCTGTCACCGATCACCGCCAGCCGCGCGGGGTCGACACCCAGTTCGGCTGAGTGCTGCGAGACCCAGGCTGCGGCGGCATAGGCATCGTCGAACTGGGCGGGTGCCGGATGTTCCGGCGCCAGGCGGTATTCGACGGCGACGACCGTGGCACCCGCGGCGTGGGCCAAGGCGCGCGCCAGCGGCTCGAAGGAGTGGTTGGTCCCGAGCACCATTCCGCCGCCGTGGTAGTACACCAGCACGGGCGCGGATCGGTCCGTCGAGGGCCGGTATATCCGCAGCGGAATGTCGCCCGCCGGCCCGGGGATGAGCCGATCCTCGATGTCGGCCATCTCGGCCATCTCCGGTCGTGGCGCGGACTCCAGCGTCCCTCGCACAGCCTCGATTCCGCGCTCGCGCATGGGAGCCACCCGGCCGAACGAGGCCACCCTAGCGGCGGCGTCGGGATCGAGCTGCGGGGCGCTCACTGCTGAGCCGGGTCGAAGCGGCGTTTGGACCGCAATTGCGGCGCCCGGCGTTGGGACAGGACATCTGCTCGTTCGTTCATCGCGCCGCCGACGTACTCGGGCTGGGTCAGCAGATAGAACTCGCCGGCCGCCGCCTGGTCGAACACGACACGGGCGGCCTCGATCGGATCCATCGCCTCGGCCTTGATGTCCAGCATCGCCGAGCGTTGATCCTCTGCGGCGGTCACGTCACCGGTCTCGACTCCGCCTGCCGCCTCGAAGATGTTGGACTGCACTGCGCCGGGCAGCACAGCCTGCACGTGCACGCGGTCGGCGTGGCCGGCCAACTCGACTTCGAGCCGCAGACACTCCGTCATCGCCAGAACCGCATGCTTGCTCATGATGTAGGGCGCCTGCAATGGCACCACGGCGACACCACCGATCGACGACAGGTTCCACACCCAGGCCGGATCCGGGCCCGCCAACATCCGGGGCAGGAACGCCCGCACCCCGTAGAAGACGCCGCTGATGTTGATCTCCACCAGGCGGTCCCAGTTGCGGACCGGGGTGTCCCAGAGGTAGCCGAACTGTTCGACACCGGCGTTGTTCACCAGCAGACGCACCGGGCCGAGATCCCGGTGGACGGTGTCGGCCAGGTGCTGCAGCGCGTCGGCATCGCGAACGTCGCACACCACGTCGAGCGCCTCATGGCCGGCGTCGCGCAGTTCGCGCCGAAGTGCGGCGGCGGCATCGGCGTCGATATCGGCGAGCACGACCGTCATTCCGAGACTGGCGGCGTACCGCGCCAGCCCGGCGCCGATGCCGGCGCCGGCGCCGGTGATGACGGCGATCCCACCCTCGAACGTCGCTCGGGCGTCGGCCACGATATCAGTGGGCGACGGCGTTCGCCGCCGTCTTGAACTCCGCGAACGGGACCGAGTTGTCGGTATCCATGATGAGGTCGAACTTGGTGAAGACCAGGCCTTTGGGGCCTCGCTTGATACCCGTTTCCAGGACCCCGCTGCTCACCGCGAACGGCACGTGGTTGGCCACCTGGGTGACGAAGATGTAGGACCGCACGTGCGTGACGTCTCCGTCGGTGCCGGTGCGGTGAATATTGGTGCCGTTGTGCCGCAGCGGGTACGGGCTGCCCTCGCGATGCTCGGTAAGCCACCCGATGATCGTGTCCCGTCCGGTCAGGTCCGCGGCCAGCACGTCTTCGAATGGTGAGGCGCCGCTTTCGCTGCGACTGATGTAGCGGGCGTCCTCGGCGAACCGCACGGCAAGCTGGTCGTAGTGACCGGAGTCGTAGTGGAACCAGAACTCACCGAAGAACTCCTGCACCTCGCTGAACGAGATCTCGCTGCTCACGCTTTCTCCCATCGCTTGCCGCGGCTCTAGTACCGGACCCCGTGAGTCAACCGGCCGCGGTGCGCGGCTGGCCAGCGGGTGACCGGTCAGTGGAACACGACAATGGGAAAGCCGGCATTTCTGTAAAGGTGACCCGCCGCTCGCGGTGGCTCGAATGCGTATCAGCCGGGCGGAGTATCCAGGTCGCCGGTGATCAGGCTCCACAGCCCCGTTGATCCTGCGCTCAGCGCGGCATCGGTGAGCCATTCGTCCCAGTACCGCACGGAGCCGAACTCCGACCGCCAAGCCAGGGCGGCGCGGGTGAACTCGTGGAGCCGGTGTTCGCGGGTGGTGCCGATGGCGCCGTGCACCTGATGGGCGTTTCGCACCACGATCGACGCTGCGTGTCCCGCGCACGAGCGGGCGGCGGCGACCAGGAAGGCCACATTCGGCCCGCTCCACTGGCCGGCGACGGCGGCGCGCAGGGCCGCCTCGGTGGCCGAACGGGCGAGCGCCGCCTCCGCGGCGATATCCGCGATCAGGTTCTGCACCGCCTGGAATCGTGACAGCGGGCGGCCGAACTGGATGCGGGACGTCGCGTGCTCGATCGAGAGTTCAAGTGCGCGATCCAGCGCCGCGCACACCTGAATCGATCGCACCAGAGCCGATTTCAGTCGCAACTGCTCGACGGTCCTCGCGCTTACGGGCACTGCGGCCCATGCCGACCGCAATCCGGGACCGGCGGTGACCGTGTGCCGCGGTTCACCGATCAGGTTCTGCCCGGGGCTCAGGTCCAGCGTCGCGGCGTCGACGTCGGCCACTTGATCGGAATCCCCGGATCGCCACACCACGACGACGCGGTCGGCGCCCGTCACCCACGGTACGCGTGCGGCGACCCCGCGTTCGTCGAGTCGGCACACCGTACGAACCAAACCGTCGTCGGTGGGCAGTCCGAGGGCGTCGAGGAGCCAACAGGCCAGCAGATCATGCTCCGCCAACGGGATTCGCACACCGCAGCGCACCGCGGCCGACAGCAACTCCGCGGCCTCGTACCAGCCGGCGCCGCTGCCGCCGGAGGCTTCGCCGCCGGTCAGGCGCACCAGTCCGAGATCGTCGAGTGCGTGCCACAGTTCGACGTCCCGTTCGGCGAGGGCCGTCGGGGGGTGCGACTCGCGGTGTTCGGCGAAGACGGCACCCATCATGTCGACGACCGCCTGGTCGACGCCGGTCACGGTGGTGGTCATCGCATCCCCAATCCGCGCGCGATCACGCCGCGCATCACCTCGTTGGTGCCTCCCCGCAGTGTGAAGCCCGGCCGTTGGTCCACGGCCGCCGCGACCAAACCCCTTAACTGCCGGTCGGTTTCGCGCTCGGCGTCATCGAGCAGGTCGGCGAAATCGGCGATGTCGGCCTCGGTGGTCGTCCCCAGCACCTTGACCACCGCGGCTGCGACATCGGCAGAATCGCGTCGCTCGAGGGCGCCGGCGACGGCACTCGACATCTGGTGCAGCGCTGCGATGCGCCCCAGCAGACGCCCGACGCCGGTATCACGCGCGATACGTTGCGCCGACATGGCTTCCGCCGAGGTGGCCAGCAGCATGAAAGTGGACAGGAATCGTTCCGGCCCACTGCGTTCGAAGGCCAGCTCCGAGGTCACCTGACGCCAACCCTGTCCGATCTCGCCGAACACCATGGTGTCCGGCACGAAGGCGCCGTCGAGGATCACCTCGTTGAAATGGTGCGCACCGTTCATCGAGACGATCGGGCGGACGTCGACTCCGGGGCCGCGCAGGTCGACGATGAACTGACTGAGTCCGGCGTGCCGGTGCTCGGGATCCACCGCAGTAGTGCGGGCCAGCACGATGAACGCGTGGGCGTGGTGGGCGCCGGACGTCCACACCTTGGTGCCGGTGACCGACCAGCCGCCGTCGACGCGCTCGGCCCTGGTCCGCACACTGGCCAGATCCGAACCGGAGTCGGGTTCACTCATGCCGATTCCGAAAAAGCACTCGCCGCGGACGATCCGCGGGATGAACTCGCGCCGCTGCGCTTCGGTGCCGTACTTGAGCAGCGACGGCACGATCTGGCGGTCGGCGATCCAGTGCGCCGCCACCGGTGCGCCGGCGGCGAGCAGCTCCTCGGTGACCGCGAATCGTTCGAGGTGCGAGCGCCCGTGTCCGCCATACTCGACCGGGGCGGTCATGCCCAGCCAGCCGCGCCGGGCGAGTGCCGCGGTGAAATCCTCGTCCCAGCCGGACAACCAGGCATCGACCGAGGGTGTGTAGGTTCCGGCGGCGAGCTGCTCGGCCAGGAATGCGCGGACATGGGCGCGCAGTGCCGCGGTGCTGTCACCGTCGGTGGCGACCGGCGGAACGAGGCGGGGAAGGGTCATGAACGGGTCCGCCATTTCGCGATGCGCTGTTGATGCTCGGCGTCATGGTGTGCGAGGGGTTGCATGGCGGCCGCCATGCCCAACGTCGACTCCAGCAGGCCGGCCCGCGACTCCTGGAGAAGCCGTTTGGCCATCCGCAGGGCATGTGGCGGGTTCTTGGTGATCCTTTCAGCGAGCTCGGTTGCGGCGGAGAGCAATTCGTTGTGCGGCACGACCCGGCTGACCATGCCCCACGCCAGTGCGGTCTCGGCGTCGATGCGGTCACCGGTCAGGGTCATCTCCGCCGCCCGTTCGTAGCCGATGGCACGCTGGAGAAACCAGGTGCCGCCGTCCCCGGGGACGAGGCCGATCTGCACGAAACTCTCGGCAAAGGAGGCGCGCTCGGAGGCCACCCGGATATCGCACATCATCGCCAAGTCGCAGCCCGCCCCGATGGCCGGCCCGTTTACCGCCGCGATGAGCGGAACCTCGAGACGCGCGAGCGCCCGCGGGATTCGCTGTATCCCGGAGACGTACGCATGGCGTTGTTCGATCGGGTCGAGGCCGAACATGCCGTCGCGGTCCGCCATCTCCTTGACGTTGCCTCCGGCGGAGAAGATCTTGCCCTCGCCGGTCAGGATCGCGGCGCGCACCGTCGTATCGGCGTTGGCGGCATCGACGGCGGCCTCGACGGCGGCGATCAGCCCGGTGTCGGTGATGGCGTTGCCCACCTCGGGCAGGTTGATGGTCCACACCTGCGTCGGCCCGGAGTTCTCGATCCGAAGCGTCATGAGTTCATCTGCAGGGACTTGATCTGGAGGTACTCCTCGAAGCCGATCCGGCCGAGTTCGCGGCCGATGCCCGACTTCTTGTAGCCGCCGAACGGCGCCGCCGGGTTGTACTTTCCGCCGTTGATGTCGAGTTGACCGGTCTGCACCCTGCGGGCGAACTCGACCGCGGTCTCGTCGTCGCCGGCCCACACCGCGCCGGACAGGCCGTACGGGGTGCCGTTGGCGATGCGCAACGCATCGTCGTTGTCGCTGAACGGGATCACGGCGAGAACCGGACCGAAGACCTCCTCCTGGCCCAGTTCTGAGTCGGGGTCGACATCGGCGAACACCGTCGGCTGGACGTAGTAGCCGACGTCGCGGACCCTTTCGGCACCGCCGACCAGAAGTCGGGCGCCGTCACGCTGGGCACGCTCGATGAATCCGAGGACGGTCCGGAATTGCGATGACGACGCCGACGGCCCGATCCGGGTGTCCGGATCCCATGGGTCCCCGACGGTGTATTTCGACACCGCGGCCGCCACCAGATCCAGTGCCTCGTCGTAGCGCGATCGGGGGACCAGCATCCGGGTCCACGCCATGCAGGTCTGCCCACCGTTGAGGAAGGCGTTGCCCACCCCGACCTTCACGGCCGCGGCCAGATCGGCGCCGTCGAGGATGACGTTGGCCGACTTGCCGCCCAGTTCGAGTGCGACCTTCTTGACCGTCTTGCCGGCCAGTTCACCGACGCGGCTGCCGACACCGGTGGACCCGGTGAACGACACTAAGTCGACGTCGGGGTGCTGTGCCATCCGTTCGCCGATCACGCTGCCGGGACCGGACACCAGGTTCACTACACCGGGAGGCAGACCGGCATCCTGCAACGCCTCGACGAACTCGAACACCGACAGCGGTGCGTCATTGCTCGGCTTGAGCACCACGGTGCACCCGGCGGCGATGGCCGGCAGCACCTTGGCGACGACCTGATACAGCGGATAGTTCCACGGGGTGATGGCGGCGACCACGCCGTACGGCTCCCGCACGACCAGCGAGTTGCCGATCCGCTCCTCGAATTCGAAGCTGTCGAGCGCCGCCGCGAAGCCGTGAGCCACCGCCAGCGGCACCTGGGTCTGCACCGTCTGCGAGATCCGGATCGGGGCCCCCATCTCGCGGGTGATGGTTTCGGCAATGTCGGGCAGTCGCTTCTCCATCGCGGCGATGACGGCGGCGAGTCGCTCGCGCCGGTCTCCAACGGTGATCAGGGGGTCGAATGCCGCTCGGGCCGCGGCCACCGCGGCGTCCACGTCGGCGGCTGTGCCACCCGGGACGGTGCCGAACACCTCCTCGGTGGACGGATCGACCACATCGACCACCTGGGTGCCCGCCGAGGGCACCCACTCGCCGTTGATGAAGAGCCTTGTCCGCTCGTAGTTGTGCATAGTGTGCTTTCCGATCGGTGTCAGGGGACGATGCTGGCGCGGACGTCGCGCTTGGTTTCGGCTGCCGCGAACGCGGCGTTGATGTCGTCGAGTGAGTAGCAGGCCGCCGCCAACCGGTCGAACGGCAACCGGTGTTGGTACTCGTCGAGCAATGCCAACGCGCGGGACAACACGGCCGGGTCATACAACGAGACCCCCACCATGGTCTTGTTGCCGAACACGAACCGGGACGGATCGAATTCGAAGGTCTTACCGATGTTGATGTTGCCGATCTCGACATAGCGCCCGAACTGGCCGAGCATTTTCAGGCCCTCGTCGATGGCCGATGGATGGCCGACAACCTCGACCACAACGTCTGCGCCCTGGCCGTCGGTCAACGCTCGCACGGCCTTCACCCGGTCCTTCTCGGTGCTCAGCTCATTGATGTCGATGACCGCGTCGGCGCCGAATGCCGTTGCGAGTTCGAGCCTTTCCGGAATGCCGTCGATCGCGATAACGCGTGCGGCGCCCCGGGCCTTGGCCACCGCCACCGCATACAGGCCGAGCGCGCCCGCGCCCTGAACCACCACGAACTCGCCGAGTTGCTGGTCGACCCGCTCGAGCCCGTACATGACCTGCGAGAGTGCGCAATTCGCCCCTGCCGCGATCTCGTCGGAGACGGTGTCGGGCACGGTGTACACCACTGCTCCGGCGGGGAGCAGGAAGTAATCACCGTAGCCGCCCACGAAGTAGGGGGGTTCGTCGGCGCGGCCGAGCATCGCCATCTTGAGGTTCAGGCACGCATTGCGCCGGCCAGCCAGACAGTTGCGGCAGGTGTGGCAGGTGAAGAAGTACGGGAACACCACTCGGGTGCCGGCCTGCAGCGGTCGGCCGTTGGAGTCCGCGGTGACACCGTAACCGAGTTCTTCGACCGCCCCGACCATCTCATGGCCCAGCACCGTCGGCAGCTGTCCGCCCAGGCCGCGGGTGGCGAACGTGCCGTGCCAGGCGTGCACATCCGAACCGCAGATGTTGGCCCGGATCACCCTGACCAGAATCTCGCCGGCGCCCACCTCCGGCAGGCTGACGGTGTCGATCTCGAATGGTCGGCCTGGGGCGTCGAACCTGGCGATACGTCCTGTGTGCACGGTTGATTTCCTTCGGTCGGAGACGAGAGATCGATGGCAGGTCAGTGGGATTGAGTGCTCACCCGAAACGGTTCCGTAGTTCCCGCTTCAGGAGTTTTCCGCTGGGGTTCTTGGGCAGTGCGTCGACGAAGTGAATCTGCTTCGGCGTCTTGAAGCCGGCCAGGTGCTCGCGACAGTGCGCAATCAGTTCCTCGGCGCTGACCGATGTGCCCGCCCGCGTCACCACCGCGGCGACCACGGCTTCCACCCAGGTGGGGTGCGGGACGCCGAAGACGGCAACCTCCTGCACGGCGGCGTGCTGGTAGATCACTTCTTCGACTTCGCGGCTCGCGACGTTCTCACCACCGGTCTTGATCATGTCCTTCTTGCGGTCCACGACATGAAGGAGACCGAAATCGTCGTAGTAGCCGAGGTCCCCGGAATGGAACCAGCCGCCGCGGAACGCCTCGGCGGTGCGCACCGGGTCGTCGAGGTAGCCGAGCATGAGGTGCGGACTGCGATGGGCGATCTCGCCGACCCTGCCGGGCGGTACCGGCTGGTCCTGGTCGTCGAGGATCGCGGTCTCGACGTTGGGCACCGGGTGACCGGCCGCGCCCGAGTGTTGCGCCTGCTCGTCGGGCCGCAACGCCGAGGCCAACGGCGCCATCTCCGTCTGGCCGTAGAAGTTCCACAGAGCGACGTTCGGCATCCGTTGCCGCATCTCGGCCAGGATCTCCGTCGGCATTGCCGAGGCGCCGTAGTAACCCTTGCGCAGGCTTGACAGGTCGACGCTGTCGAACGTCGGAGAGCGCAACAGACTGATCCACACGGTCGGTGGGGCGAAGAAATTGGTCACGCCATAGCGTTCGATCACCGGCAGGATGATCTCCGGATCCGGTCGGGGCACGATGATGCTCGTCGCCCCGAGAAAGATGTCGGTGGCCAGGAAGTTGTCGAGTTGCGCGCAGTGGTAGAGCGGCATGGAGTGGACCTCCACGTCGTTCTCCGTCATCGACCCCGCCAGGATCGTGCTCATGTACTGCCACATCAGGCTGCGGCTGGAATGCATCACACCCTTGGGGCGTGACTCCGTTCCGCTGGTGTACATCAGCCGCAGTAGCTGATCGTCGCCGATCAGCGGCTCGGGCACCGGGTGGTCGTTGTGCAACCAGTCGTCGAAGTCGAGCCACCCGGCGTGGGAGTCCGAGCCGTCCTGGTTGATGCTCACCCGGACGGGTGCGGTTCCGGCCACCTCGATGGCTTCCGCCGCGGTGGCCACGAATTCGGCGGCGGCGATGAATGCGTCAGCCCGGCAGTGCCCGAGGATGTAGGCGATCTCCTCGCCGGTGAGCATGAAGTTCACCGGCACCAGCACAACCGCGGCCCGAGCGGTGGCGAACGCCAGCACCGCGTACTGCCAGCTGTTTCGGGACAACAGCGCGACCCGGTCACCCGGGGCCAATCCGTTGGCGTGCAGCGCGGCAGCGACTCGGTCCACCAGTGCGTCGAATTCGGCGAAGGTCAGCGCGACGTCGCCGTCGATGATGGCCACCTTGTCCGGTACCCGGCGGGCGGTGCGACGGGGGATGTCCCCGATGGTCTGACTGCGCACGCGGGCCAGTGTCGCGTCGGCGACGCTGTCGATCTCGGTCATGAGCTCCCGATCGCATGGTTGACTCCGAAGTGGCGACGGGAGCCTAGCCATGTGGCCCCCCGCGCAGTCCTGATCCCTCCCGGTCAGTGGCAGGTTCGGTGCGGAAGCGGACATGTCTCCCGCTGAGTAGACACGCCCGCGGATTCGGCGCCGGGCGCCGCCCATACTTCCCGCGCAGGGTGGCGGTCGCGATGACGCTGCACTGCGCGGATGAATCGAGGAGACCTGATGACAACCAACGCCGTTGCTTCGCAGCCCAGTGCGGTTCAGCCGCCCCACGGGCCCCAGGACCTCGCAGTTCTGCGGTCCAACCTGGAGCAGGCGGACGCGGGTGTGCTGGTGGCGGTTCTGGCGCAGCTCTCCGGTGATCCCGGGGTGGTCGACCGGTTCGGTTCGAAGATCGCCCACGTTCCGGATCCCCCGGAGCAACTCGGTGTCACCGATCCGGAGACCAGGGCGGCGCTGGTAGGGGAGATCGTCGCGATCCTGACCGGCGAGGTGGCTCCGTGCGGGAAAATGCGCCCGGACGATCCGGAGCTGTTCGCCCGGATCGCCCCGCTCGGGCTCGGCGGTGAGGTCCCCGAGCGCTACGTCCCGTTGCTGCTCGAGCAGGGCGGCTTCCAGAAGTCCCAGCCCACGCTGCCCCGGAGCAGGCCTCTGCCCAAGACCACCAAGTTGGCGATCATCGGTGGCGGCATGGCCGGCATGACGGCGGCCATCGCCGCCGCCGACGCCGGTGTCGACTACGAGATCTTCGACCGGCTCGATGAAGTCGGCGGAACGTGGCGGCTCACCACCTATCCGGGAATCGCGGTCGACACCCCGTCGACCTACTACTCGCTGTCCACCGACGTGCACTCGGACTGGTCCAACTACTATCCGGTGGGCCCGGAGTACCAGCGCTACCTGCAGGCGGTGGCCGACAAGCACGGCATCCGCGAACACACCCGCTTCAACACCGAGGTGGAGGCGTTGTGGTGGGACGAGGACCGCCAGGAGTGGCAGGTGCACTCCCGGGCTGCCGACGGTTCGCGTGACGTCAGCTACGCGACCGCCGTCGTCACCGCAGCCGGCTATCTCAACCGGCCGGCCTACCCCGATCTGGAGGGCCGGGAGAGCTTCGAGGGCATCAGCATCCACTCCGCGGAGTGGGATCCCGATCTCGACCTCAGCGGCAAGCGGGTGGCCATCATCGGAGTCGGGTGTACCGCCGTCCAGATCGTCGATTCGATCGCGGACGAGGTCGCGCATCTGACCGTCTTTCAGCGTCAGCCGCACTGGGTTGCACCGCGACGGCGGCTGTCCGACGACGTCCCGGAGTTTCAGCGTTACCTGGGGCGCCATGTGCCCTACTTCGCCAATTGGGTTCGGCTGAAGTCGTATTGGGGGACCGCGGACAACAATTTCGGGGTGGTCAAGGTCGATCCGGATTGGGCCGCGTCGCACGTATCGATCTCACCGGCCAACGACGTGCTGCTTCAACTGTGCCTCTCCTACATCGACAAATCCTTCGGCGCGGGAAGCGAACTCGCGAAGAAGATGACACCGGACTTCGCGCCGTTCGGCAAGCGAATCGTCCGCGATCCGGGCGGTTACTACGCTGCGTTGGCCAAGCCACACGTCGACGTGGAATCGGCTCCGGCGCGGGTGACGCGGAAGGGCATCGTGACGCAGGACGGCCGCGAGATCGAACTGGACGCCATCATCTACGCGACCGGATATCACCTGGACTTCCTGTCCAACATCGACATTCGGGGCCGCGGCGGCAAGAGCCTGCAGGACGAGTGGGCCGGTGAGCCGAAATCCTATCGCGGAGGAATGGTTCCGGGCTTCCCGAATCTGTTCATCACATCGAACCCGAACGGGAGTCCCGGTCATGGGGCCGGGCACAACTTCGGTGTCGAGGTTGCCGTGCACTACATCATGGAGTGCTTGCAACTGCTGGCGAACAAGAACGCCCGATCGTTGGAACCGACCCGCGAGGCCTACGACGACTACGTTGCGCGCATCGACTCCGAGATGGAGAAGACGGTGTGGAAGCACACGCCGACGGCGCATACCTACTATCGGGTCGCCTCCGGCCGGGTGGTGATCGCATGCCCGCTGCTGATGATCGACTGGTGGGAAGAACATCGCGCCCCGATCGAAGATCACTTCATCGTTCGATGACCGGCGGTCTTCTCGATGGGCGGGTCGCGCTGGTCACCGGCAGCAGCCGGGGGATCGGCCGGGCGATCGCGCAGCGCTTGGCGGCCGAGGGCGCGAGCGTTGTCGTCACGGCCAGGGCCTACGAGCCGTCACCGTCGACCCGCAACGGGACCACTGCGCCGATTCCTGGAACCATCGGCGAGACACTCGAACTGATCCGGGCCGCCGGCGGTACGGCGGTCGGGATGGCGGCCGATCTCGAGGATCCGCGGGCCCGCGACCGGTTGGTCGACGATGTGGTCGATCAACTGGGGCGGATCGACATCCTGGTCAACAACGCCGGCTACGCGGATTACGCACTGATCGAGGACATGTCGCTGGACACCTTCGATCGCACCGTCGAGCACTATCTTCGGGTTCCATTCGTCCTGATCAAAGCGGCGATACCGCATATGCGAGCCAGGGGCGGCGGCTGGATCGTCAATCTGGGCTCAGTGACCGGTCTTTCGCCGCTCCGGCCGTACCGTGAGTACAACAAGTCCTCCGGTGACGTGATCTATGCATCCACCAAGGCCGCGCTGCACCGGCTGACCCAGGGGGTGGCGGCGGAGTTGCTCGACGACAACATCGCCGTCAACTGTGTGGCCCCGTCCACCGCGGTGCGAACGCCGGGGGCGGCGTCGCTGATCCCGGAGAGCTTCCCGACCGAGCCGGTGGAGTACCTGGCCGAGACGGTGCTGGCGATGTGTCACCTGCCGGCCGCGGAACGGACCGGACTGGTGGCGTTCGGTGTGCACTTTCCGTGGTCGCAGAACCTCCAGGTGCACTCACTGGACGGAAAGACCGCACTGCCGCCCCTCGAGCCGCCGGCGCACGCCAACCCGAACATCCTGCCGTCCGGACTCTGAGCCGAAGAGACAAGGGGACGATGTGATCGCCGAAGGGGATAGCTCGCATGTGGACGACTGGGACCCACAAGCTGTCAAGAGCGTGATCACGCGGCTGCGTCCCATCCTCAAGACCTGGTTCCGGTCCGAGGTCCGCGGGCTCGACGTGATGCCGCCGGGCGGGGCCCTGGTGGTCTCCAACCATTCCGGTGGGCTCTACGCCGTGGACGTCCCGGTTTTCGCCGTCGACTTCTACGACAAGTTCGGCTACGACAGGCCGGTCTTCACCCTCAGCAACGACATCATGTTCCGCGGCCCCGCCGCCGGGCCGCTGACACGCGTCGGCTTCATTCCGGCCTCGCGTGCCAACGCCGCGACAGCGCTGCGCTCCGGGGGCATCGTGGTGGTGTTCCCGGGCGGCGACTTCGACGCGTATCGGCCGACGTCGTCGGCGAACAAGATCCATTTCGCCGGGCGCAAGGGGTATGTCCGAACGGCAATCGAGACAGGCGTTCCGATCGTTCCGATGGTCTCGATCGGGGCGCAGGAGAACCAGATATTCCTGACGAGAGGTGACTGGATCGCCAAGCGCCTGGGAATCAGAAAGATGCTCGGCACGAACGTTCTTCCGATCACTTTCGGAGTTCCGTTCGGCATCAACGTGGTACTGCCACTGAACCTTCCCTTACCCACGAAGATCGTGACCGAGGTTCTCGAACCCATCGACATTGCCGAGACATTCGGGGCTGAGCCTGACGTCGACGAGGTCGACTCCCATGTTCGCGGCGTGATGCAGACCGCTCTGGACCGGTTGGCGCGCGAGCGCCGGTTCCCCGTTCTGGGCTGAGTTAGAGTTAGGGGAGCCGGCGTGTTTTCGCGAGTCCGAGAGTTCGGCACGATGATGTCGCTGATGGTCCGGGCGGGCCTGATCGCGCCACTGCGGCCAGATCGATATGTCCGCATGATTGCCGCTGTCCGGCGCGAAGGTCCCACGCAGACGGTGGGTTTCGCGGCCGCCGCTCAGCGTTTCCCGGATCGTCCTGGCTTGGTCGACGAGATCGGCATGCTGAGCTGGCGCGAACTCGACGAGCGATGCGATGCGTTCGCCGCCGCGCTGGACGAGCTGGCCGGGGGTAAGGCCACCACGGTCGGGGTCATGTGCCGCAATCACCGAGGCTTCGTCGAAGCCCTGGTGGGCGCCAACCGAATCGGCGCCGATGTGGTGCTGCTGAACACCTCCTTCGCCGGTCCGGCTCTAGCGGAGGTCGTCAGGCGAGAGGGCGTCGAAGTCATCGTCTACGACGAGGAATTCGAGGAGTCCATCGCGGCCGCACGCGCCGACAACCCCAACCTCACAACGGTTCTCGCCTGGACCGACCAGGCGCCCTCGACCGGGCTGACCGTCGAGAGGCTCATTGCGACCCACCGCGGTGAACGACCCCGCAGTAACGGTCGCGCGGGCACGCTGATCCTGCTGACTTCGGGCACCACGGGCACGCCAAAGGGGGCCAGGCGCCGATCCGGCGACGGTCCCGGTGCCCTCGTCGCCATCCTGGGCGGGGTTCCGTGGCGAGTTGGTGAGACGACGGTCGTGGCGGCGCCGATGTTTCATGCCTGGGGCTTCTTCCAACTGGTCTTCTCGGCGATGATGGCGTGCACCATCGTGACCCGCCGGAAGTTCGATGCCGAGGCCACCCTGGAGCTCATCGATCGGCACCGCGCGACCGGCTTGGGCGTCGTGCCGGTCATGATCGAGCGGATCATGGCCCTGCCCGCCGATATCCGGCGTCGCTACAACTGCGGGTCGCTGCGCTTTGCGGCCGCGTCCGGTTCGCGGATGCGGGGCGACGTGGTGACCGCGTTCATGGACGAGTTCGGTGAGATCGTCTACAACAACTACAACGCGACCGAGACCGGGATGGTCACCATCGCCAAACCGGAAGATCTGCGTGCGGCTCCGGATACCGCGGGAAAACCAGTGGCCGGCACCGAGATTCGGATATTGGATGATCTTTATCACGAGGTCCGGACGGGCGAGGTCGGTCAAATCTACGTGCGCAACAACACTGCGTTCGACGGCTTCACCTCGGGCGAGACCAAGCACTCGCATGCTGGCTTCATGGCCACCGGCGATGTGGGGTACCTCGACGCGGCCGGCCGCCTTTTCGTGGTGGGTCGTGACGACGAGATGATCGTCTCGGGGGGTGAGAACGTCTATCCGGTCGAGGTCGAGAAGCTTCTGGTCAGCCATCCGCAGGTGAGCGAAGCCTCCGTGATCGGCGTCGACGACGCAGAATTCGGCCAGCGACTGGCCGCGTTCGTCGTCCTTCGAGAGGGCGCCGCGGCCGACTCGGAAATCCTCAAGCAGTATGTGCGTGACAACCTCGCCAACTACAAGGTGCCTCGCGAGATCAAACTCCTGGACGAGTTGCCCCGCAGCAGCACCGGCAAGATCGCCCGCAGAGAGTTGCAGGCGCTGCTGCGACCCGCCGGGTAGCGGTCGGGCTCATACGTAGGACAGCGCTGAACGCACAGGCGTCAGCTCGTCGGACAATCCCGCAACCTTACGAATCTCGACGAGAGCAGCCAGGATAGCGTCGGTCACCTCGTGCGGGTCGCGCACGGTGGCATCGTCGGTGAGCACGGCGATGTTCAGCTGATCCACGTAGCTCCACACCGTGATGTTCAGGGCCGAACCGGTGATCAGCGGTCCGACAGAATAGATCTCACTGACCAACGCTCCATCGAGTCCGGATCGCTGTCGAGGGCCCGGGACGTTCGACACGACGAGATTCACCATCGTGTTGCGTGCGCTTCGCCGGGCCATCCGATGAAACACCGGCTGGGCGAGCGGAGGCAGGTAGCCGGCCCAGGACTGCTCGACCTTCGGGCCGAGCAGCTCGGAGTCCTCCTTGGCCAGTGATGTGGCCAGGGCGGTCAGCCGAAGGCGGTCCAGCGGTTCGCTGAGGTGGATGGGCAGCGAGAGGTTCAATGCCGTGAGTTCGTTACCGGTCAGCCGGTTCGGGTCGGCGTTGAGGGTGGATGGCACATGGGCGATCATCGGTTCCTCCGCCCGGCCGTCGTAGCGCAACGACAACGTGCGCAGCGCGCCGGCGACCACCGTGAGCACGAGGTCGTTGATCTTGACGTCGAGGCGCTTGCTGGTCTCCTTGATGTCGCTGAACGCGATGCTCGTGCTGGCGAAGCGTCGCTTCGGGGAGATCACATGGTTCAAGAACGTCTTGGGCGCGTGAAAGTTGCGCGCCAAGCCTGGCTGGGGGCCGCGCTCATTGGCACGCTTGCGGACCCGGGACACCCCTGCAGCGGTCGCCTTGAGCAGGGCGGGGAGTTTTCGAACCTGGTCGAGGTGGTCACGGGCGGCAGCTCGCAGCAGTTCGGCGTTGGTCGGGGTGGGCACCGGCGGCAGCGGCGCTTCGATGTCCTCGGCGATGACGTCGGGGTCCAGGGCACGGGCGATCAGGTTCGCCGAGGCCACGCCGTCCGCCAGCGCGTGGTGAACCTTGGCGACCACGGCGACCCGATCGCCGGCCAACCCCTCCACGAAGTGCATATGCCACAGTGGCCGGTGCCGATCCAGCGGCCTCGCTGCGATCTCACCGATGATCTGGTCGAGTTCGCGACGACCGCCAGGCGATGGAGCCTGCACTCGCGTCAGATGGACGTCGAGGTCCAGTTCAGAGCGCTCCACCCAGACGGGGTGGTGTAACCGCAGCGGAACTTCGACGAGCCGGTAGTGCAGCGGCACCAGGCGGTGCAGCCGCCGCGCCAGCATCTCCCGGAACACCTCGAAGGTGAACTGACCGGGGTAGGCCGAGACATCGATCACGGCGATCTTCAAGGTGTGGGTGGGGATGTTGTCGGTCTCGGTGTAGATCAACATGGCATCCCAGCCGCTGAGACGCTTCATCTGGGCCCCTATACGTATCCGGAAGACATTCCGCGGGTGGACGACCCACAGACTTCTACATGATCTTCTTGGTCTTATTCTGCAAACGATCTCGGTGAACCTGGTTGAGGAACATCGCGATCGCTTTGGCCGTCGACGCGGTTCGTGATCCGTCGAGCATGTCGAAACCGTGCCCGGTTCCTGGTAGTTCGAGGTAGCCCACCACAGATGAGGAGACGACCCGCAACCGTTCGACGAACGCGCGGGCCTGATCGACGGGGATCAGGGAATCGTTGCTGCCGTGGACGATGAAAAACGGGGGCGCGTCGGATCTGATGCGTGCCATGGGTGAGGCGTTGCGGTACAACTCCGGGTGGTGCTCGTGGCGCTTGCGGACGACGACGTTCTCCAGGAACCCCATGAATAGTTCGCGTTCCTGTGTCGAGCGGTCCTCCCAGTCGTAGCGGCCGTAGATCCCGACCACCGCGTCGACCGAGGTGTCGGCCTCAGGGTGCAGTTCTTCGTAGCGGCCGTCGTCGTCGTGGGTCAGCCCCGCCAAGGCCGCGAGGTGACCGCCCGCCGAGCAACCAGCGATCGCGACGAAGTCCCGATCGCCGCCGAACTGGTCGACGTTGGCCCGCGCCCAGGCGATCGCGGTCTTGACGTCGGTGAGGTGGCGTGGCCAGCGATGTCGGGGAGAGGTCCGGTAGTCGATCGACAGACAAACCCAACCTTCGGCGGCCAACTCGGCGAGCAGCGCATAGCCCTGCAGCGTTCGCTTGCCATGTACCCACGCGCCCCCGGGCACGAAGATCAGCACCGGGGCGGGCTCGGCGGGTAGGTCGGTTCGTCGCCATACATCCATCACCTGTTCGGGTGCATCGCCGTACCGCACCGGGGTGGGCTGCACGTACTGCTGGCGGTGTTGCCCATAAGTCAGAATCGGCGGCAGCCGGTCCGGTGGCGGCCATTCGACGGTGAGTTCGTCGTCGGGCACGATGCCCTTCAGCGCCGCGGCACACACTTCGTGCGTGCGCGATCTGTCGGCTTGGCGTTGTTCGCTGTCCGCGCCGGTGATGTTGCCGGCCATCGTGGACACGAAGCTGGGGGCGTGCCGGTATCCCCACAATCCCATCGCGGTCAGCATCGCAAAGGGCTCCAGATGCTTGCCCACCACCGGCAGATTCACCGACGCGTCGGTCAGAGCCATCACATAGTCTGCCGGACGTGCCTGGCCCAGTGACCGGACGCGTTCGGCAAGTTCGGGCGAAGAGCTCTCCCACACAGGAATTTTGGTGAGAATCCTCTTCACGACACTGATCATGGCCTGGCCGCCTCCCGTCAGCTCAGCACCGGCGAGTCGATCCGGCAGAAGCTGTGGCAGATGCGCTGGTGGACAACGAACTCAGGGCACTCGGGGTCGAACCAGCGGTCGACTCTGGCCCAATGGATCGGATGCATCAGATAGGGCCCCATCAAGCCTTGCTCGTCGGTGAACTCCTGCTCGAAGACGTGAGTCCAGGCGGCCGAGCCCATGGTTCGAAGTGGACGGCTGAGCGCATAGGCCGTAATCGTGTCGACGTAACGAGGCATGAGCAGCAGATCGGCTTCGAATTCCGCGACGATGTTCGGCGGCGTCTCTGGCGCCACTGCAACGAGCAGGGTTCGGTACACCGATCCCGCCGACCGCGGCGCAGGCGTCTCTGCGTCCTGGTAGTCGACGCCGTCGACGTGTATGACCTGTACCCGGTCCAGCAACGCATCCAACTCCGGTTGCGCGCCGGCCCAGGACGTCTCGTCGCTGAACTGGCCGTGCAGCAGGATGTCACCCCCGTTGCGAGAGCCGGGGAGTGTTGGTTCGACCAGGTGGCGGTCAGCGCCGGCCAAAGTTTTTCGCAATTCGTCGATGAATACCTCGACCCGCGCTTCATCGACGCCCGAAGCCAGGTGGACAAGACGGGTGACGTTATACATCGCAGAGGCTGTCGACGTCGCCGGCGGCGGAGGCCATCGTTCGCGTCCTGGATTCGACCAACTCGGAGATTCCGGTCCACCACTCGCCGAGGCTCTTGTCGGGCCTGCCTTTCCACGTCATCTCCCACCAGCCCTCTGGTCCGGCCAGTTCCCAGCACGCCGTGACGGTGTTGGATTCGTCGGCGAACCAGATCGGCGGGCTGATGAGCAGCCGGTCCAAGGTCATGCCGCGTTCCGCTGCGCCGGGCGCGTACTCGGACAGGTAGCGGTCGACGAATTCACATGCGCGGCCCGGCCGAGTCACCACGTGATCGATGACGTAGACCTTGCCACCACCCATTCGGCTGAGGCTAGGGCGGCGGGGGCTTCCGGGTGTTCGGCCTCCCATTCATCGGGATACTCCCGGCGCTGAAGGACATGCCGCTGACCGGGAAGCCGTCTTGTCCGGTGCGCCCGCACCGGCGCAGGGTAAACCGAGCTCCCGAACTCGAAAGGCAGGCGATGGTGGCCACCGAAGCAGCGACCGAGCCGGAAGTCGACCCGTTTGCGCCGGCCGAGCTGGGTCCGGTGCGGTTGCGCAATCGAATCATCAAGGCCGCCACGTCGGAGGGCCGCTCGCACTACGGTCACGTCACCGATGACCTGATCGAATTCCACCGCCGCTTCGCTGCGGGGGGTGTTGGCATGACGACCGTCGCCTACTGCTGCGTGGCTCCGGAGGGCGCCAGCGCCCCCCACCAGATCGTGATGGGTTCCGGTTCCCTCTCGGGTCTGCAGAAGTTGACCGATGCGGTTCACGCGGCGGGGGCTGCGGTGGCGGCACAGCTGGGGCACGCGGGTGTGGTGGCGCACAAATCGCTCACTGGTCAGCGGGCGATGGCGCCCAGTAGGTTCATCAACCCGTCGTCGCTGAACTACTGCCGGCCGATCAAGCGGCACGAGATCGACAAGGTGATCGGGCAGTTCGGTGATGCCGCCGACGTGGCAGTGGCCGCAGGCTTCGATGCGATCGAACTTCATTTCGGCCACCTCTATCTGCCGAGTTCGTTTCTCAGCCCGAAGATGAACCGCCGCAAAGATGAGTACGGCGGAAGTATCGACAACCGTTCGCGGTTCGTTCGGCAGATCGCCCAACGAGTGCGCGAGGTCGTGGGTGACCGCATCGCGGTCACCGCGAAGATGAACATGGTCGACGGTATTCGGGGTGGGATCTGGTTGGGCGAATCGATCCGCACAGCGCAGTTATTGGACCAGGACGGCAATCTCGACGCCATCGAGTTGACCGAAGGGTCCTCGGTGACCAAGCCGATGTACTTGTTCCGGGGTGACGTGCCGGTCGACGAGTTCGCCAGGGTGCTGCCTCCGCTACAGCGATACGGCCTGCGAATGATCGGCAAGCGGGCGCTGGGCGACTACCCGTATCGAAATCTCTACATGCTCGACAACGCTCGGCAGTTCGTTCCCGCAGTGAAGAACACCAAGCTGATCCTGTTGGGCGGCATCAACAATCGCGATCACATGGTGGCCGGCTTGCGGGAGGGCTTCGACTTCGTTGCACTGGGCCGGGCGTTGCTCCGCGAGCCTCATCTGGTCAGGAAACTGATGGACGACCCGACCGCGCGGGGGCTGTGCAACCACAACAACAAATGCATGGTCACCGTCTTCGGACGAACCCACTGCGTGTTGGATCCCGAACAGCGCGATGGCGGGTCTGCAGACCAGACCTCCTACGCTGCACGAACCTCAGTCGGTAAGCACTAGCCCGTCTCGCGCTGCGCCAGCAGTGCGCGTAGGTCGGTCCAGGCCTGTTCACGTGCCGTCGCGCCCAAGCTCAGGTCGGGCATCGTCATGAAGCCGTGAATGGCTCCCTCGTAGCACCGATGGATGGTGGGGACCCCCGCATCCGCCAGTGATTGCGCGTACTGCTCACCCTCGGTACGCGGCGGGTCGTAGCCCGCAGTGACGACGACCGCTGCGGGCAATCCGGCCGGATCAGCCTGCGCGGGACTGGCATACGGATGCGTGCGGTCCTCGGATCGGGGCGCGTACTGGTCCCAATACCAGACCATCGCCTCGCGGGTGTTGTAGTAGCCGGTGCCGTATGCACGGTAGGAATCGGTGTCGAAGTCGGCACTGATCACCGGGTAGAGCAGCAGCTGGGCGGCGATCGTGGGGCCGGATCGATCCCGGGCCATGACACAGGTGACGGCCGCCAGGTTGCCGCCTGCACTGTCACCGGCGACGACTAGACGGTCCGGGTCCGCTCCGAGTGTCGATGCGTTGCGCGCCGCCCATGCGGTGACCGCATACATGTCCTCTGCGGCCGCAGGCCAGCGATGTTCCGGTGCCAGCCGGTAGTCAACCGCCACCACCACTGCGCCCAGCCCGTTGGCCATCGCCCGACACAGCGCATCATGGCTGTCGAGATCGCAGAAAACGAAACCGCCACCGTGGGCGAACACCACGAGGGACGGGGAGGGTGACTCGGCGAGCGGGCGGTAGATCCGCACCGCGATGTCGCCCGCGGGTCCGTCCACCGTGCGATCCGTGACGCCGCCCACCTTTTCGATGTTGTCGGCCGGCCGCCGGCGGGCGACGATGGCCGCTCGGACTTCCGCCCCAGTCATCGTCGCGACCTTCGGGAACCCGGAGTTCAGTGCGTCGATGACTGCCTGGATGTCGGGATCGAGAGTCACGCGAACTGCAGACCGGCCGGCTCCGGTGCCATGTCGAACCCGCGGACCGTCGGGCCCATCCGCAACGGTCGCATCTGTTGCAACGTCGGTGCCACTCGTCCAGCGCCCTCCTGGATCTGACGCCAGATTCCCAACGCCGCCATTCGGACGGGCGAGACGAGGCGCTGATCGAACATCATCCGGTTCATCGGTCCGCACACCGACACCGCCCCGACCGCTTCGCCGGGATCGCCGATCGCGGCCGCAACGCACCCGAAGCCCGCCAGCGACTCCTCACGGTCGAACGCGGCACCATGGGCGCGAACCTTGTTCAGTTCGGCCCGCAACTGGCCCGTTGTCGAGATCGAGTACTTCGTCTTGCGGGGGAGTAAATCGGTTTGGAACGGCGTGAGGACGTCGTCCGCACTCGCCGCCAGAATGGCCTTCCCGACGGCCGTGCAATGCGCTGGATGACGTCCGCCGACACGGGTCGGGATGGCGGACGTCATCCGGTCGCCCACCTTTTCCAGGTAGACGACATCGGCGGTGTCCAGCACGGCCAGATGAACAACCAACCCGGTCGCGCGGTGTAGTTCGTGCAGCACCGGCACCGCCGCGCGGTGCACCCGGTCCTGGTGCACGGCCAGCGACCCGAGTTCCACCAAACGCATCCCCAGCTCGTAGTCGCGCCCGCTACGGCGCAGCCAGCGCAATTGCACCAGCCGCTCCAGCATGCGATGTGCCGACGAACGCGGCAGCCCCGTCCGGCGGACGATTTGGGCCAGGGTCAGTCGTCCCGGTCCGTCGAACGCATCCAGGACCAGCGACACCCGGTCGATGACGGCGCTGGGCGTGGGGGAGTCGACAGTCGTTGTCATGGAGTCCTCCGGTGGCTGGATATGACTATTTGAAATATGCCTGTTTGTACCACAGGTCTGTGTCAGCTGTCACATATCTCAGCCAAACGTGTCGCAGGAGTTCGGCGACGGGCCCTTGACCGCCGAGCCCTGCGACCCGCGGATCTGCGTTTGCTCAGGAGGGCGACGACGACACCGGCATGATGGGAATCTTCTTCATCGCGCTGAGGCGCGGATCGGGTGCGGCTGCCGCGGCCTGGTGGTTCTCGTCGCCGCGGGTGTAGGTCCAGACGCAGAAGGGCTCGTTCTCGGCGAACTTGAAGTCCTTGGGCGGCAAGTTGATGTCAAGCTTGCAGCCGGGAAAGAACGGTGCCGAGATCCGCTGCTCGAAGGTGCAGTTCATCCAGGCGCGCTCTGGCGGATACAGGCCTTCGTCCGTGTACTTCTGCAGAACCTCGCACCGGCGCATGTTGAGCACCACGTGGTCGGGGTTGTGGACGATGTATTCACCGCCGTAGCCCAGCGTGCCGTCGATGCTCAGTGTCGCCAGCTTCAGGAAGTCGACCACGTGCACCGGCTCGATCTTGAACACCTTGGCCAGCTTCGGGTACTCGTAATCGATGATCAGCTGGTACATGTCCGGCAATCCGAGCCAGACATCTTCCTCGGGGATGATCTTGGTCCACTGATCGATGAAGTAGTTGTGGCCCTTCAGGTACTGATCCCAGTAGGTCTTGATCAACCGGATCAGCGCGTCCTTGGTCAGGTCTTCAGTCTGGACGTCGAACGGGATTGCTTGGTACTGGGCGTTCTTCCAGTCCCACCCGGGAGGGGCGATGAACCGCCCCATCGGCATCACCTGCCGCATGCCGGCTCGGGACACCGCGGCCGCCACATCCATGGCCGCATTGATGCCGACCTTCGGGCTGTAGGTCGTGACGTGGGCATACGGGACGAAGTTCAGGGTGTCCTCGAATACTCGCGCCAAGCCGACGAGGAAGTCCCGGGAGAAGTCCTGGATGTTGCCGACCTTGCCCATGAAGTCATGGGTGTAGTCGTCGTAGTTCAATTCCTCTGTTTCGTTTGCCATCGGGTTTCCTCTCGGTCGGCCAGGTGTGGGTTGACGGGTCCGTGGTGATGAACGTCAGAATCTGCCGTAGAGGCAGAATCTGACATACAGTGATGTTAGGCACATCACATTGGGAAGGCAAGAGTGAGCACACCCCGGTTCCGCGAGACCGCTCGCGGGAAGCGCGCGGCCGCCAGGGGCGGACCGCTACGATGGCCGCAACCCGCCCGCTTCGTCGAAGGAGCCACTCGTGAGCGCGCCTAGCAGGCCGACGCTGACGGAGCGGCGTGCAGACGAACTACGGATGACGATTGCTCTGGCCGCGCGGGAGCTGTTCCTCGCCGACGGCTCGACATCGGCGACCGTGGAACGGATCTGCGAGAAGGTCGGCATCGCGCCGCGCACGTTCCATCGGCACTTCCCGGTCAAGGAAGACGTCGTCATGCCGCTGTTCCGCGAGTTCGGCAGTCTCAGCGTGCAGATTCTTCAACAGTCGGATCCAACCGGCGATCCCGTCGACACCTTGGTCGAGGCCTTCACCACCGAGGTGACCAAGAGCGGCGAGGCCGAGATCGACCGCAAGTTCATGGCGCTCATCATCGACGACCCCCAGTATCGGCTGCGGTGGCTGGATTGGGGACAGGACCTCACCGATCCGATCACCGAGTTCCTCGACCATCGCGTCGACCTCGGCACCGAACCGTTCGTACGCACGCTGCCGGCCCAGCTGGTCATCGAGGTCTGTCGACAGGCCTACATTCACTGGGTGCAGGACGCGGACATCACCACCTTGGAATCGGTGATCCGGGCCGGTATGCAGATGATCGTCCGCGCGATGCCGCCTGCGCCGTGCGCGACCTAAGCGCCCGCAGCCGCACGGCCGGCGCGGCGGCCGTAGAAGCTGCCGTCGCCGAGGGAGACGCCGCTGGCATAACCCCACGCGGCCAGGCCCGCGGTGCAGCGCCCGGCGGCGAACAGGCCGGGGATCGGCTCGCCCCCGACGTGCAGCACCTCGCCGGACAACGTGGTCGCCAGCCCGCCGAGGGTGAACCCGCCGGTGCTGTTGCGCAGGTCGATGGCGCCCACCGGGGAACCGATGGGTCGCAGCCACTGAGTCTTCTTGTGCAGCAACGGATCCTCGCCGCGGAAGGCGCCGGCGTTGTAGTACTCGACCGTGGCCTGCAGCGAACCGGGGGGTAGGCCGATCTCGGCCTCCAGTTCGGCGACCGTCTCGCACACCCAGGTGGGTGGGCGCATCATCAGGTGGGGCGAGGGCGCGGCCATCGCCTCCTCCTGGGCGTCGCCGTCGATGATCAGGTAGGCGGTGTTGTCCTGGTGGTACAGGGTGAGCTGGCCGATCCGGCCGGGGTAGGTGTCCTCGGCGACGTAGCGCTGACCGCGGGCGTTGACCAGGATGCCGCGGACCAGTTGCTGCGGCTCGATGAAGATCGCCACCTCGGTGGCGTCCATGTGGGCCAGGTCCGCACCGAGCGCCTGGGCCATCCGAATGCCGACACCGTCGTGCTGTTCGATGGACGCGGCCGGCTTGCCGGCGATCCGGGGCGCGTACTGCGCCACCATCGCGTCGTTGTAGGCGAAGCTCCCGGTGGCCAGGACCACGCCGCGGCGGGCCCGCACGGCGATGTCCTTGCCGAACTGCCGGGCGGTGATGCCCACGACGCGCCCGTCGGACTCGACGATCAGCGACTGGACCCGTACGTCGTAGACGGACCGCACACCCAACTGGGTCGCGGTTTCGACCAGTGGCTTCATCAGCATGAAGCCGGCGCTGGACAGGCCCTGCTGCTTGTTCGACATCTGCGGCACGTGCCCACGGGGGGCGGGCTCCGCGATGGTGTTGAACGGGTAGGAGTTCTCGCCACCGCTGTAGGCCAGGCCCTGGTCGCCCATCGGCTCCCAGCCCGGCTCGGACCAGAACTCCGGCTTGAAGGGCACGCCACAGCCCACCAGCCAGTCGAAGTGCTCGAGGCTGCCCGCGCAGTAGTCGGCGATGCGGTTCTCGTCCGCGCCCGGCCCCATCGCGACGTTGAGGAAGGCGGTCATGTTCTCGACGGAATCGTCGAAACCGCAGGCCTTCTGGATCGGGGTGCCGCCGCCGAGGTAGACGAACCCGCCCGCCATCGACGCTGCGCCACCCCAGGATCCGGACCGTTCCAGCACCAGGACGTCCGCGCCGGCCCGAGCCGCCTCGACGGCGGCGGCGGCACCGGCGATACCGAAGCCGGCGATCACCACGTCGGCCTCGTGGTCCCAGGTGGTGATCGACGAGGCCGGGATCGGGTGGACGTCGGAGCTCATGTCAGGGCCGCATGGCAGCGGGCAGGTCGCTGACCCACTGGTGGCCCCAGTAGCTGTCGGCGGTGATCTCCTCTGCGGTGTAATGACTTTCGTCGATCCGCATGCCGCCGGTGCCGAACTCGATGTCCCAGTCACCGGGGGCGCGGACGTAGAACGACACCATCTTGTCGTTGGTGTGTCTGCCCAGGGTCGAGGAGAGTTGGAAGCCCTCCTTGGTGACCCGGTCGAGGGCTTCGCCGACGGCGTCGAGGCTGTCCACCTCGACCATCATGTGGATCAACCCCGGGTCGCGCAGGGTCATCGCCGGTGCGATCGCCAGGCTGTGGTGGCGTTCGTTGACCCCGAGGAAGCGGATCCGAATCGGACCGAACTCCTTGGGCAGCGGCACCCGGTACGAGCCGCGGGACAGGAATCCCAGTGTGTCGGTGTAGAACTCGAACAACCCGTTGGCGTCCAGCGCGGGCAGCACCACATGGCCCATGCCCTGGTCGCCGGTGACGAACCGAGCCCCGAACGGGGTGACGACCGGGCTGTGGTCCAGCACGGCACCGTGGAAGACCTCCAGGGTGTTGCCTGCCGGGTCGTCGAAGGTGAGCACCTCCTCGACGCGGCGGTCGTCGGCCTCACCCTGGGACAGCTGCTTGTAGGGCACGCCGGCGCCGTCGAGGGTCTCTCGAACCCGCTGGAGTTCGGCGCGGTCGCGGACCTCCCAACCCGACGCGATGATCCGGTCGGTGTCGCCGGGGGTGACCACGATGCGGGCGGCCCGCTCGTCCATCCGCAGGTACAGCGCGTCGGGATCGGGCCCCTTGCCCTCGGCGAAGCCAATGAGCTGGAAGGCGAACTGGCGCCAGCGGTCAATGTCGGCGGTCTGGATGGTGACGTAGCCGAGGCTCTTGAACAGGCTCACCCGAGGCCCCGTCAGATCATCGCCCGCAGCGGGCCCTGCGGCTCCACCCCGAACGAGCTCAGCGCCGACGCGTGGTAGGCGGTGCCGGGCACATGGATGGCGTGGGCCAGACCGGTGTGCGCGTCGCGCCAATACCGTTGCAGCGGTTTGTCCATCCGCATCGCGTTGCCGCCGGAGCGCGAGAAGATCTGGTCGACGGCCATCACCGCGCGCCACACCGCACGGATCTGGGTGCGCCGCCCGGCGGCGCGGTCGGCGAACGACACCTCCTTGCCGGCGTCGACCATGTCGTAGATGCGATCGGCGTTGGCCAGGATCTCCTGGCGGGCGGCGTTGATGTCGGCGGCGGCCTCGCCGATCGCGTACAACACGTACGGGTCGTCCTTGATGGCGGTGCCCGCGGCGCCGACCCGCTCCCGCTGGTAGTCGAGGTGCGCGGCCAGCGCGCCCTCGGCAATACCGATGGTGGCCGAGGAGATGCCGAGCGGGAACATCGTCGACCAGGGCATCAGGTACAGCGTCTCGGTCATGCCGGCCTCGCGCTGGGCGGTGCCGTCCATGACCTTCATCGCGTCCATGGTGCGGTAGGCGGGGACGAAGGCGTCCTTGACGATGACGTCCTTGGAGCCGGTGCCGCGCAGGCCCACCACATCCCAGGAGTCCTCGACGATCTCGTAGTCCTTGCGCGGCAGGATCATGTGCAGCATCTGCGGCGGCATCAGCGGCTTGCCCTCGTCGTCGCCGATCATGGCGCCGAGGAAGATCCACTCGCAGTGGTCGGTGCCCGAGCTGAACTGCCAGCGGCCGTTGAAGATGTATCCACCGTCCACCGGCCGGGCCACGCCCTGCGGCGCGTAGGGGGAGGCCACCCAGGTGTCGACGTCGTCGGCCCAGATCTCGGCCGCGACCCGCGGATCGGCGTAGGCCAGCTGGTAGGGGTGCACGCCGACCACGCCGTTGATCCAGCCGGCAGAGGGATCCAGCGCCGCCGTCGCCATCACGGTCTCGGCGAACTCCCGGGGGTGCACCGCGAGGCCGCCGTACTCCTTGGGCTGCAGCAATCGGATGTTGCCCGCCGACTTCATGATCTTGACCGTCTGGTCGGTGAGCTTGCCGATCCTCTCACCTTCGACAGCCTGCTCGCGCAACTGGTCGGCGGCATCCATGACTTTGTCGATCACCCGAGTGGTCATGCCAAGTCCTTATCTGTCAGGTGTGTTGTGTTCATAGTGAACGCCTCGCGCTTAGGGTGTTTCGAGTTGTCCCGATCAGCGGGCCGGAATCCTCCAACGAGGAGCCTCAGAACTCGATCTTCACCTCATCGGTGACGGGCCTGGCCTGGCAGGCGAGGAAGAGCCCATCGGCGACGTCCTGCGCCTCGAGAAGCGTCGACTCACCCATCTGCACCTCTCCTTCGAGCACCGTCGCTGCACACGAACCGCAATTGCCCTCGCGACATGAATAGGGCACGTCGATGCCGGCGGCGAGCATGGTGTCCACCAGATTGCGACTGCGCGGCCAGCGCACGGTGTAGGCCTGGCCGTCGAGTTCGATCTGCGCCTCGGCGGCATCAAGCTCACCGTCGTCGGCGATGGCGTCGGGGGGCGGCGCACTGAACGGATCGCCACTCAGGGACTCGAAGACTTCTGAGTGGACGCGTTCCCTCGGGACTCCTGCCTCGGAAAGGGCCTTCGTGACCACGGCCATGTAGGGGGCGGGCCCGCAAATGAACGACTCGTAGCCGTTCACCAGTTTCGCGAAACCGCCGAGCTGAGCGCGGGTAGGGAGGCCCTGGACCGACTCCAGCCAGTGCAGCACGGTCAGCCGATCGGCGTAGCGCGCCGCCAGTTCACGCAGCTCAGCCGCAAAGATGACCGATTTCTCGTCTCGGTTCGCGTAGCACAGGATCACCCGACCGGTTCCCGCCGTGAGCACAGACTTGAGGATCGATATCACCGGCGTGATTCCACTGCCCGCCGCCCACAGCAGGAAATCGCCATCGAGGCCGCCCGGAGTGAATCGGCCGGAAGGCGGCAGCACCTCGATCGTGTCCCCGGCGAATACGTTGTCGCACAGCCAGTTTGATGCATAGCCGCCGTCGGTGCGCTTGATCGTCACCTTGGGTCGTTCGTCGGCGTGCGGAGAGCTTGCCAGCGAATAGCAGCGGGCCACCGAGCCGGTCCGCGTGCTGGGAACGCGGACGGTGAGAAACTGACCCGGCCGGTAAGCGAACCGGTGCCGGTGGGCATCGGGAATCGTCAGCACGAGGCTGTGGGTGTCCTCGGTCTCGGCGACCACCTCGGCGACGGTGAGCAGCACTGCGCGCGATCCCAATGTCGCTGATCTCGTCGATTCCACGTCGGCCATGGGCAGCCATTCTGGCGGCGGACGGGCCGGCCGGGGACGGGCAAGTCCGATGGCCGGGAGGAAATCCCGATGCCCGGTGAACGGGAACGTGCCGTGCCGCCCCGTTGGTGTATTCCTAGTCTGCGGGGGTGTCCACCAGTGATAGTGCACAGGCATCCCAAGTCGACGTCGTGGTAGTAGGGGCCGGTTTCGCCGGCCTGTACGCACTGCACAAGCTGCGCTCGCAGGACCTCTCGGTCCGGGTATTCGAGGCTGCCCCCGACGTGGGGGGCACCTGGTATCACAACCGTTACCCCGGCGCTCGGTGCGACGTCGAGAGCGTCGACTACTGCTATTCGTTCTCTGACGAGCTGCAGCAGGAGTGGACGTGGACCGAGAAGTACGCCACCCAGTCCGAGATCCTCAGCTACCTGCAGTGGGTCGCCGACAGGCTCGATCTGCGGAGCGGCATCACCTTCAACACCCGGGTCACCTCCGCGAGCTTCGACGAGCAGGCGTTGTGTTGGATCGTCACCACCGACACCGGCGAGGTCGTCCGGGCGCGCTTCTGCATCATGGCCACCGGCCCGCTGTCGGCTGCCCTGACACCGGATTTCCGGGGACTGGACACCTTCGCGGGCGAGGTCTACCACACCGCCTACTGGCCGCACGAAGGTGTGGATTTCACCGGTAAGAGAGTGGCGGTCATCGGCACGGGATCCTCTGGTGTCCAGTCGATTCCGGTCATCGCCGAGCAGGCCCAGCAGCTCTACGTGTTCCAACGCACACCAAACTACAGTGTGCCCGCCGGGAACCGGCCGCTGACCGACCAGGAGATCGCCGATGTCAAGGCGAACTACGCCGAGCGCCGTCGGCTGTCGTGGCGTAGCGGCGGGGGATCGCCGCACATCATGCACCCGAAGCTGACGCTGGAAGCCTCCCCGGAGGAGCGCCGCGCCGCCTTCGAAAAGCGCTGGGAGCTCGGCGGGGTGCTGTTCTCCAAGACCTTCGCCGACCAGATGACCGACCTGGCCGCCAACGAGGAGGCCCGCAAGTTCTACGAGGAGAAGGTCCGCGCGCTCATCGACGACCCCGAGGTCGCCGAGTTGCTCATCCCCGACGACCACCCGATCGGGACCAAGCGGATCTGCACTGACACCAACTACTTCAGGACGTTCAACCGGCCCAACGTCAAGCTGGTGAGTGTCCGCAAGTCGCCGATCGAGTCGATCGACGAGACGGGGATCAACACGTCCGACTCGCACTTCGACGTCGACGTCATCGTGCTCGCAACAGGTTTCGATGCGCTGACGGGCACGCTGGCGAAGATCGAAATCGCCGGCCGGGGCGGTGAGAAGTTGAGTGACGACTGGTCCGCGGGCCCGAGAACCTATCTGGGTTTGGGCGTGGACGGATTCCCCAACCTGTTCATGGTCTCCGGGCCCGGTGCCCCCGCGGTGCTTGCCAACATGGTCTTGCACGCCGAGGCGCACATCAACTGGATTTCGGACTGCATCGCGTATCTCGACGAGCACGGCTACGCGGCGATCGAGGCCACACCGGACGCGGTGGACAACTGGATCGCCGAATGCAACCAGCGTGCCGAGGCAACGCTCTTCCCGAAGGCCAACTCCTGGTACCTCGGCGCGAACGTGCCCGGCAAACCGAGGGTGTTCATGCTCTTCATCGGGGGATTCGCCGTCTACCTCGACATCTGCGCCGAGATCGCCGACGCCGGCTACAAGGGATTCGAACTGATCAAGGCCCCCTGATGGCACGCCTGGCCGGCAAGGTCGCGGTGGTGACAGGAGCCGCACGGGGGTCCGGGCGCAGCCACTGCGAGCGGATGGCTGAAGAAGGCGCCGACATCATCGCACTGGATGTCGCCGACGCCGCCGACGATCTGCGTGATCTCGCCCTCGTGGTTCAAGGGCGCGGCCGGCGGTGCGTGAGCGCCCACGCCGACGTACGGAGCTTTGAAGCGGTGTCGGCCGGGGTGGCACGCGGGGTGGCTCAACTCGGACCTCTGGACATCGTCGTCGCCAACGCTGGGCTTCATGCCGCGGGCGCACCGACGTGGGAGATCGCCGAGGATGATTGGCAGCGCACACTCGATGTCAATGTCACCGGCGTGTGGCACACCGTCAAGGCGGCGGTTCCGCATCTGAGACCCACGGGCGCCTCGATAGTTATCGTCGGTTCCACCAGCGGGCTCCGCGGTACCGCTAACACCGCCCATTACACCGCCAGCAAGCACGCGGTCGTCGGGTTGATGCGCACCTTGGCCAACGAGCTCGGCGCCCAGAACGTTCGGGTGAACACCGTCCACCCCGGTGCGGTGGGCACCGCATTGGTGTTGAACGAGGCGACATTTGCCAGGTTGTGCCCCGAGTTGGCGAACCCGACGGCCGCCGATGCCGCGAAGGTCCTGGCCGCGCGAAACCTGCTGCCGGTCGGATGGGTGGACCCCGTTGACGTCAGCAACGCCGTGGTGTTCCTGGCTTCCGACGAAGCGCGGTACATCACGGCGGCCCAGCTGGTCGTCGATGCCGGATTGACCGAGAAGGCCTGACCGGCTGAACTCAGCGCAGGAAACGCTGAATCACCGGCGACCGGAGGCGCGGTGCCCGGGTTCCGGCCGATGCGGCCTTTACAAAATCGCTGGGAGTTGTCACTGTGACCAACATGGATCCCGCACCGGTGTCGCACGTCGACGTGGTTGTCGTCGGGGCCGGCTTCGCGGGGCTCTACGCCCTGCACCGGCTGCGGTCGCAGGGCCTGACGGTCCGGGTCTTCGAGGCGGCGCCGGACGTGGGCGGCACCTGGTACTACAACCGCTATCCGGGCGCACGCTGCGACGTCGAGAGCGTCGACTACTGCTACTCGTTCTCCGACGACCTGCAGCAGGAGTGGAACTGGAGCGAAAAGTACGCCACCCAGGCCGAGATCCTGGACTACCTGAACTGGGTGGCCGACAAGCTGGACCTGCGCCGCGACATCACCTTCGGCACCCGCGTCAACTCGGCGATCCTCGACGAACCCACCCTGCGCTGGACGGTGCGCACCGATAGCGGCGAGGCTGTCGTCGCGCGGTTCGTCGTCATGGCCACCGGCGCACTGTCGGCTGCGATGACCCCGGACATCCCGGGACTCGACACCTTCGGCGGCGAGGTCTACCACACCGCGCACTGGCCGCAAGCCGGCGTCGACTTCACCGGCAAGCGGGTCGCGGTGATCGGCACCGGTTCCTCCGGTATCCAATCCATTCCGCTCATCGCCGAGCAGGCCGCGCAGCTGTACGTCTTTCAGCGCACCCCGAATTTCAGCGTGCCCGCGGGCAACCGGCCGCTGAGCGCCGAGGAGATCGTCGAGATCAAGGCGGGCTACCCCGAACGGCGCCGCGTGTCGTTCCGCAGCGGCGGCGGCTCACCGCACGTCGCGCATTCGAGTCCGACGCTGGAGGTGCCGCCGGCGGAGCGGCGCGCCGAGTTCGAAAAGCGTTGGCAACTGGGCGGTGTGCTGTTCTCCAAGACCTTCCCCGACCAGATGACCGACCTCGGCGCCAATGCGGAGGCCAAGCGGTTCTGGGAGGAGAAGATCCGGGCGGTCATCGACGACCCGCAGGTCGCCGAACTCCTCATCCCGGATGACCATCCGATCGGCGCCAAGCGAATCTGCACCGATTCCAACTACTTCCAGACCTTCAACTCCCCGCACGTGCAACTGGTCAGTGTGCGCAGGACACCGATCACCGCTATCGACGCCACCGGGATCGCCACCACCGAAGCGCATTTCGACCTCGACGCGATCGTGTTCGCCACCGGGTTCGACGCGCTGACCGGGTCGCTGGGCAAGATCGACATCGCCGGGCGCGGGGGAGAGCGGTTGGCCGACGACTGGGCCGCCGGGCCGCGCACCTACCTCGGGCTGGGCGACGACGGCTTCCCGAACCTGTTCATGATCACCGGACCGGGCAGCCCCGCGGTGCTGGCCAACATGGTGCTGGGGGCCGAGGCGCACGTCGACTGGATCGCCGATGCCATCACCTACCTCGACGAGAATGGTTACGCCGCAATCGAACCCACCCCGGACGCGGTGGACAACTGGCTGGCGGAGCTGGCGCAGCGCGCCGAGTCCACGCTGTTCGTCAAGGCCGACTCCTGGTACCTCGGAGCCAACGTTCCCGGCAAACCGCGGGTGTTCATGCTGTTCTGCGGCGGCTTCGGGGTCTACAACGACATCTGCGCCGACGTGGCGGCCTCCGGCTACAAGGGCTTCCGGCTGATCCCGGCCTGAATCTCAGCCGCGCTGCAGGAAGCTGAGGACTGTCGCCTCGAACGCCTGCTTCTGCTCGATCATCACCCAGTGTCCGCAATTGGGGAACACGTGCAGTTCGGCGTTGGGGATGGTGCGCATCGGTATCAGGGACATGTCCAGCGGGCTGACCCGGTCGTCGCGGCCCCACGTCACCAGGGTGGGCGCCTTGACCTTGTGCATGATGGCCCAGGGCAGGGGGAAGTCGGCGTTGCGCATCATCTTCATCGTCGCCGCGAACGCCGCCTTGCCGTACATCCGGCGCGCACTGGCCAGCGTCTCGGGATCGGTGGCCAGCGCCCAGCGCTCCTCGATGAGGGTCTCGGTCACCACCGCCGGGTCGTAGACCATCGAGTTCAGCCAGTCGACGAGGCGCTGGCGGGTCGGGTCCTCGGTGAACTCCTGCAGCAGCCGGATGCCCTCGCTGGGGCCCGAACTGTAGATGTTGGTGCCGATACCGCCGATGGTGACGAGCTTGCCGATCCGGTCGGGGTGGTTGATGGCGAAGTTGATCCCTACGCCGCCGCCCATCGAGTTGCCGATGATGTCGACCCGCTCGAGCCCGAGCGCATCGACGAACGCCGGGACCGCGCCCTGCGCGTCGAGCATGGGGTGACCGCCGAAGTCGTCACTGACCCCGAAGCCGGGGAACTCCAGCACCAGGCAGTGGAAGTGCTCGGCGAAGACGCCCAGGTTGCCCCGAAAGTTGCGCCACCCGGTCACCCCGGGGCCGGAGCCGTGCAGGAGCAGCAGGTCGGGGCCGCTGCCGGCCTCGTGGTAGCGCAGCACGCCCTTGTCGGTGCTGACCTCGCGCAGGGTGCCCTCGTAGCTGGTGTCCACCGGAGTATCCGATCACCTACGGCGCCGCCGCTCAACAGCGGGTTCCGGTCAGTGGTCACATCAGCCACAATGGTCACATCGTGCGGTACCCTGCTCGGTGACCCGTAGCCTGGTCGGGTCGGCCGGGGCACGCCGGGCGGGGAGCCCGGCTTTTCGCCGAAGGGGTGCCTATGACGCAAGTGTCTGACCCGGACGCTGCGAAGACGGTCACCGAACCCGACCCACCGGCCGACATGCCGCTGACGCGGCGGGGCCGCCCCGTGCGCCGGTGGTCACTGAAGAACATGAGCATCCAGTCCAAGCTCATCCTGATGATGGTGCTGTGCACGGTGCTCGCCGCCGGCGTCATCGGCGGCATCGCCTTCCAGGCCGGCCGCGACTCGCTACGGAACGCGGTGTTCAACCGGCTGACCGAACTGCGCGAATCGCAGACCCGGGCCTTGGGCGGTCAGATCTCCGATCTGAAGAACTCGATAATCATCTATACCCACGGGGCGGTCACCCGGGATGCCCTGGAGGCGTTCAGCGCCGGTTTCAACGAGCTGTCCAACGCCCCCATCAACCCTGCCCAGTGGCAGAGCATCGTCGACTACTACAACAACACGTTCATCAAGGAAACCGAGCGGTACAGCGGAACGACACTGGACGCCGCGGCGCTGCTGCCGAGTTCCAACGCCGAGCGCTACCTGCAGGCCAACTACACCGCATTGCGCAAGAACGACGACAACGCGATAACCATGACCGACGCCCGCGACGGCAGCAAGTGGTCGGCGGCCAACGCCAAGTACCAGGATTTCTTCCGCCAGATCGTGACCCGCTTCGAGTTTCAGGACGCGCTGCTGATCGACGCGGCCGGCAATGTGGTCTTCAACGCCTACAAGGGTGTCGACCTCGGCACCAACATCGTGACGGGCCCCTACTCGGGATCCAAACTCCAGGCGGCCTTCGCCAAGGCGATGTCGTCGAACGCGGTCGATTATGTGGGCTTCACCGACTTCGAGTTCTACCAGCCTGCCGAGAACACCCCGACCGCGTGGATGGTGGCCCCGCTGCGCCGAGACGGTCGACCGGAAGGTGTTCTGGCGCTGCAGTTCCCGATCACGAAGATCAACCGGCTGATGACCTTCGACAAGCAGTGGAAGGAGGCCGGGCTCGGCGAGACGGGCGAGACGATCCTAGGCGGCCCGGATGAGTTGATGCGGTCGGATTCCCGGCTGTTCCTCGAGGATCCGCAGCGGTACAAGCAGGCCGTCGTGGCGGCGGGCACCCCAGCGGACGTCGCCGATATGGCCATCCGGCAGGGTGGAACGACGTTGATACAGCCGTTGTCGTCGCCGGCCAGTCGGTCGGCGCTGAAGGGTGAAACCGGGACCGTGGTCGCCACCGACTATCTGGGCAACAACACCCTGCAGGCCTTCGCGCCGGTCCCGGTCAGGGACGCCGACCTGCATTGGGCGATCATCGCCAAGGTCGACACCGCCGAGGCCTTCGTCAAGGAGGCGGCGTTCACCAAGACCATCGTGCTGGTGACCGCCGGCATGATCTTCGGGGTCTGCCTGCTGGCGATCCTGCTGGCGCAGATGTTCGTCCGACCGGTCAGGCGGCTTGAGCAGGGTGCGCAACGGATCAGTGCCGGTGACTACGACGTCGCGATTCCCGTCAAGACCGGTGACGAGATCGGGGATCTCACGGTGGCCTTCAACGAGATGGGCCGCAGCCTCACCGTCAAGCAGGACCTGATCGACCAGCACCGCAAGGACACCGATCAGCTGCTGCGCTCCCTGATGCCGGACGCCGTCGCCGAGCGGTTCAAGCAGGGCGAAGAGACCATCGCGATGGAGCACCACAAGGTGACCGTGATCTTCGCCGACATCATCGGCCTCGAGCGGTTGCAGGTCGAACTGTCGCCCGAGGAGTCGCTGACTCTGGTCAACGAACTGATCCGCCAGATGGATGCCGCCGCCGAGCATCTCGGCATGGAACGGGTGCACACCGTGCGCAACGG
>WBZP01000654.1_pt1 | contig 46146 bp, 31 predicted proteins | sample 5204301 | NCBI WGS metagenome assembly WBZP01 (sample SAMN12412401, study PRJNA552823) | activated sludge metagenome | isolation source: activated sludge from nitrification reactor of wastewater treatment plant... | place: USA: Pennsylvania | collected 2017
GATGAAGTTCGGCGGGCAGGTGATGAAGAACGTCGCCGGCTACGATGTCTCGCGCCTGGTTTGCGGCGCGCTCGGCACGCTCGGGCTGATCGCCGAGGTTTCGCTCAAGGTGCTGCCGTGTCCGGTCGAGGAATCGACGCTGCTGTTTCACATGGGCGAGGCCGAGGCGCTGCAGAAGCTCAACCAGTGGGGCGGCCAGCCGCTGCCCCTGTCGGCCAGTGCGTTCCACGATGGCACGCTCTGCCTGCGTCTGTCGGGTGCGGCCGCCGCGGTGCGCGCCGCGCGCGAGCGGCTCGGCGGCGAGCCGATAGATGCGGCGCAGGCGCAGGAATTCTGGTCGGGCATCCGCGAGCAGACCGATCCGTTTTTCGGCGGCGATGAAGCGCTATGGCGGCTGTCTCTGCCGTCGGTCGCTACGCCGCTCGAATTGCCGGGGCGGCAGCTTGTCGAGTGGGGCGGCGCGCTGCGCTGGCTCAAGTCCGATGCGCCCGCCGAGCGGATTCGCGCGGCGGCGGTCCAAGCGGGCGGTCATGCGACCCGGTTCCGCGCCCGGGAGCGGGCCGCCGGCGTGTTCCAGCCGTTGCCGGCCGCATTGCTGGCGATTCATCGGCGCCTGAAGCAGGCGTTCGATCCCGAAGGCATTTTCAATCCGGGCCGGATGTATCCGGGGTTGTAAGCCGGCAACGAGCGAGACATGCAGACCGAACTGGCCCAATTCATCAAGCATACGTCCGAGGGTCGCGAGGCCGAGACGATTTTGCGCAAGTGCGTGCATTGCGGGTTCTGCAACGCCACCTGCCCGACCTACCAGCTGCTCGGCGATGAACTCGACGGACCGCGCGGGCGCATCTACCTGATCAAGCAGATGCTAGAAGGCGCCGAGGTCACGGCAAAGACGCGCCTCCACCTCGATCGCTGCCTGACCTGCCGCAATTGCGAGACGACCTGCCCGTCGGGCGTCGAGTACGGCAAGCTGATCGATATCGGGCGCCATGTCGCGGAGGCGCGCGTGAGCGAGCCACGCGGCGACCGCGAGCGCCTGCTGCGCTGGCTGGTCAAGGCTGGCTTGAGTTCGCCATTGTTCGCACCCGCCGTCAGGCTGGGCCAGCGCGTGCGCGGATTACTGCCTGCCGCGCTCAAGGCAAAGCTGCCTGCGGCGCGGGCGGCTGGCAAGTGGCCGTCCGCGGGTCACCCGCGCCGCATGCTCGCCCTGGCCGGCTGCGCCCAGCCGGCGCTGGGGCCGGCGATCAATCCGGCTACGGCACGCGTGCTCGACCGGCTCGGCATACAGTTGATCGAGGCGCCGGCGGCCGGCTGCTGCGGTGCCATGCGCTTTCATCTCGGCGATCACGGTGGCGGCCGCGCCGCTGCAAGGCGCAACATCGACGCCTGGTGGGACTACCTGCAGCAGGGTGCCGAAGCGCTGGTGATGACTGCCTCGGGATGCGGGGCGTTCGTGCGCGAGTATGCCCATGTGCTGGGGGACGATCCGCACTACGCCGACAAGGCGCGGCGGATAGCCGCGATGACCTTCGATGTCTCGGAAATCGTGCTGCGCGAGAAGGAACGCGTCCTGCAACTGCTCGGAACGGCGCCGCCCGGTTCGGCCGGCCGGCTGGCCTTCCAGCCGCCCTGCACCCTGCAGCACGGGCAGAAGGTTCGCGGCGTCACCGAGGAGATTCTGCGCGCGGCCGGCTATGCGCTGACTCCGGTCGAGGATAGCCATCTGTGTTGCGGATCGGCAGGATCGTATTCGGTCCTGCAGCCGGAACTCGCGTACAAACTGCGCGACAACCGGCTCGCCGCCCTGACCGCCGGCGAGCCGCAGGCCATCGTCAGCGCCAACATCGGCTGTCTGACCCACCTCCAGGGCGGGACGGACCTGCCGGTGCGCCACTGGATCGAGGTGCTAGACCAGCGGCTGTGCGGTTCTGCCTGACCCGCAGCCTGCCTGCTTCGACCGGCTCCGCCTGAAAGGCGGTCGCCGACCTGCTTGTCGCGTGGGCCGTAACTGCGGCTAGAATGGGCCGTTCGGAATCAATGGCGCCTGCCTGACATGGGACTCAAGATTGACAGCTGCGTCGCGCGACATCAGGGCGACCGCAGAGAACAGCAGGATCGTTCGGGGATTTTTGCCCACCCGTCGCGTAGCGGCGTGATGCTCGCCGCGCTGGCCGACGGCATGGGCGGACATAGCGGTGGCGCGATGGCGGCCGAGCAGGTGCTGCTCAAGGCGCGGCAGAACCTCGAGATTTACAACCCGGGCGAGCCGCCCGAGGAACTGCTGGCCTCGACGATCAACGAGGCGCATGTCGTCATCAAGCTCACGCGCTTTACCAGCGAGCAGGATCCGCACAGTACCGCGGTGCTGCTGTTGCTTCATGGTGGGCGCGCCGACTGGGCGCATACCGGCGATTCGCGGCTCTACCACTTTCGCGGCGACAAGCTGATGCACCTGTCGGGCGACCATTCGCTGGTCGCGGAAATGGTGCGCAAGGGCTCGCTGACCTCCGAGCAGGCGCGATCCTATCCGCACAAGAACGTGCTGATCGGCTGCCTCGGCGGCGAACGCGAACCGATGATCGATCTCGGCCATGTCGCCGCGTTGCAGGCCGAGGACGCCTTTTTGCTCTGTTCCGATGGCCTGTGGGCCTATTTCGAACCCGCGGAACTGGGCGCCGTGGTGGCCGCCCATGCGCCGCGGGATGCCGCCGAGACGCTGATCAATCGGGCGCGCCAGCGCGCCGAGGGGGCCGGCGACAACATCTCGCTGGTAATCGTCAAGATCTCCGATCCCGAAGCGGCCAAACTCGAGAAGACCAAAGCCGAAGCGCTCGTGGCGCGCAAGATGCTCGATAGCGCGAAGCGTCCGGGCTAGATCACGCGGCGGCGTCCGGCGGCGCTTCGCTTTCCCAAAGGCGGATGAAGGCTTGCGTGCCTTGGTCGGGTACCGAGTGCAGCCAGGCATGGCCGCCATGCCGGCGCACGATGCGTTGAACGACCGCCAGGCCGATTCCGTTTCCCTCGTAGGCCGAAGCCGGGTGCATGCGCTGGAACGGTGCGAACAGGCGATCGGCATAAGCCATGTCGAAGCCGACGCCGTTGTCGCGTATCGAGAAGCCGGAGACAGCGCCCGCTGCGTCCGCCTCGCCTTGTTCAATATGCAATTCGATGCGCGCCGCCTCGCGGCTGCGGGTGAACTTGAAGGCGTTGCCCAGCAGGTGTTCGAGCGCGATGCGCAGCAGGGCCGGGTCGGCCTCGATGCGCATGTCGGGGACAATCCAGTCGACGCGGCGGTCGGGCTCGCCGGTCTCGAGCGAGGCGGCGACCTCCCGTGCCATGGCGCCGAGTTCGACCGAGCGGACCTGCATTTTGGCGCGACCGGCGCGCGATAGCATCAACAGATCCTCGAGCAGCAGTTCGAGCCGGCGCGTGGCGCCGACGATTCTGGCCAGGTAGTCGGCCATGTCGCCGCTCAGGACATCGCGCCCTTCGTCGTTGAGCAGTTTGGAAAAGCCGTTGAGCGCGCGCAGCGGGCCGCGCAGATCATGCGACACCGAATACGAGAGCGCGTCGAGCTCCTGGCGCGCCTGGTCGAGCTGGCGCCGGGTGATGGCAAGTTCGGCCTGCAGGCGTTCCACGCTCGCCGCCCCGGCGTCGCCAACCCGATCCTCGATCGGTTCGTTCATGTCGGACTCCGCATCGCTGGTTTCACTGGCGCGATCCCAGCCAGTTGCGCCGCCAGAACACGACGCCCATGGTCACGGCGACCGCCAGCATCATGCCGATGGCCGTCCAGAATCCGTCGAGTCGGTCGAGCAGCGGCATGGTGTGGAAGTTCATGCCGAAGATGCCGCTTATCAGGGTCGCCGGCATGAAGATGATGGTGATCACGGTGAGCAGGCGGACCTCGACGTTGAGGCGATTGCTGACGCTCGACAGATACACGTCGAGCATATCGCCGATGAGATCCCGCAGCGCGTCGAGCGATTCGATGACATGTACCGTGTGATCATACACGTCGCGCAGATAGGGCTGCGTTTCGCTGCGGAAGAAGCGCGTGTCGCCGCGGATCAGCTGGTTGATCACCTCGCGCATCGGCCACACCGCGCGGCGCAGGTCGACGGTCTCCCGCTTGAATTGGTTGATACGTGCCAGCAGGGCCGGGGAGGCGTTGTGCAGCACCTGATCCTCCAGTTCTTCGGCACGGTCGGTGATGGTTTCAAGCACCAGAAAGTAGCGGTCCACCAGGGCGTCCATCAATTCGTAGGCCAGGTAGTCGTGCCCGAGCGAACGCATGCGACTGCGTTCGGCGCGCAGGCGCTGGCGCACCGGATCGAACAGGCCCGACGGACGCTCCTGGAAGGTCAGCACGAAACTGCGCCCGACCACGATGCTGATCTGCTCGGTGCTGACGTTGATTGCCTCGGCATCGAATGCCACGGCGCGTGCGACGATGAACAGGTACTCGCCGTAATCGTCCACCTTGGGGCGGTGTCCGGTGTTGAGTATGTCCTCCAGCACCAGCGGGTGCAGGGCGAAGCGGTTTCCGATCTCGCCCATGATTGCCGGGTCGTGCAGGCCATAGACGTTGAGCCAGACGGTGGCGCGCTGCGGGCAGTACGCGCGCGAGGCCTCGATCGAGTCGAAGCTGCGCTCATCGATTGCGCCTTCGTCATATTCGGTGAGCGTGATCGTCGGATGCGCGGTCTTCACCTCGCCCAGATGCACCAGTGCACCCGGCGGTAATCCGGTCTTGGCCGAGCGCCGCGCCTGCTGACGCTTGCGCGACGCAACGGTGTGCTGGCGCGAGTCCTGGGCCCGGCGGTTGTGGGGTGGCTGATTCGGCATTGTGTCCGGTGCGTCCGGCAGCCCGCGCACGGCGCTTGGAATGGGAGTTTGATTTGAGTATGATAGCGCCGGCCTGAGGATATCGGGCGCTGCGGTCAAACCCATAAGGCTCGTGCGGGCCAACACCCCCTCAGGTTCCGAACTCAAACAAAGTCTACACAACTCAGTACGGGGAGGCATTCATGCCAGTTGTGATTGGTGTTCCGGCGGAGGTTGCCGCCGGCGAGAAGCGTGTCGCCACTGTTCCCGAAGTCGTTGAGAAGCTCGTCAAGCTGGGCTTTTCGGTAGCGGTGCAGAGCGGCGCGGGCGACCCGGCGAATTTCAGCGACGATGCCTATCGCGCGTCCGGCGCCGAGGTGGTCGACGGGGCTGCGGCACTGTGGGCGAGGGCCGACATGGTGTTCAAGGTGCGAGCCCCCACCGCGCAGGAGGTCGGCCTGATGCGCGCGGGAACGACTCTGGTCACCTTCATCTGGCCGGCGCAGAACCCCGAATTGATGCAGCAGCTCGCGGCGCGCAAGGTGACCGTGCTGGCAATGGATTCGCTGCCGCGCATGCTGAGCCGCGCCCAGAAGATGGACGCGCTGACTTCCATGGCCGGCATTACCGGCTATCGCGCGGTGATCGAGGCGGCGCACCACTTCGGCCGCTTCCTCACCGGCCAGATCACTGCGGCGGGCAAAGTGCCGCCGGCCAAGATTTTCATCGCCGGCGCCGGCGTCGCCGGTCTGGCGGCGATCGGCACCGCGGTTTCGCTGGGCGCCATCGTGCGCGCCAACGACACCCGCAAAGAGGTGGGCGATCAGGTCGTCTCGATGGGCGGCGAATTCGTCACCGTCGATTACGAGGAAGAGGGCTCGGGCGGCGGCGGTTACGCCAAAGTCATGAGCGAGGGCTTTCAGAAAGCCCAGCGCGAGATGTACGCCAAGCAGGCCAGGGAGGTGGACATCATCATCACCACCGCCCTGATCCCCGGCAAGCCCGCGCCGCGCCTCATCACCGCCGAGATGGTGCAGTCGATGAAGGCGGGAAGCGTGATCGTCGACCTGGCGGCAGAGCAGGGCGGCAATTGCGAGCTGACCGAGCCCGGCAAGGTGGTGGTCAAGCACGGTGTCACCATCATCGGTTACACGGATCTGCCGAGCCGGCTGGCCAAGCAGTCTTCCACGCTCTACGCAACCAACCTGTTCCGGCTGACCGAGGAACTGTGCAAGACCAAAGACGGCGTCATCAACGTCAATATGGAGGACGAGGCCATCCGCGGCCTGACCGTGATCAAGGACGGCACCATCACCTGGCCGCCCCCCGCGCCCAAGCTTCCGCCGGCGGCACCTGTGGCGGCCAAGCCGGCTGCCGCGAAGCCGGCGGAAAAGTCCAAGGGGCATGGTCATGGCGGCAGCAGTGCGCCGGCTTCGGCGACCAGCACTGCGATCATGTTCGCCGTCGCGGCGGTCCTGTTCTGGTTCATCGGCGCGAATGCGCCGGCTGCCTTCCTCGCGCACTTCACCGTCTTCGTGCTGGCCTGCTTCGTCGGTTACATGGTGGTTTGGAACGTCACGCCGGCGCTGCACACGCCGCTGATGAGCGTGACCAACGCGATTTCCAGCATCATCGCGATCGGTGCGCTGGTGCAGGTTGCGCCGCCGCTGGTCGGCGGGGCGGCGGGCGCTGACCGTCCGGCCACCTGGATTCTCGGCCTTGCGGTAGTGGCCATCGCACTGACCACGGTCAACATGTTCGGCGGATTCGCAGTGACCCGCCGCATGCTGGAAATGTTCCGGAAATAGGGAGACAAAGAATGTCCGCAAGTCTCGCAACCGTCTCCTACATCGGGGCGACCATACTCTTCATCCTCAGCCTGGGCGGCCTCTCGCATCCCGAGTCGTCACGGCGCGGCAACCTGTACGGCATCATCGGCATGACCATCGCCGTGCTGGCCACGCTGTTCGGACCGCAGGTTACCGCCAGCGGTTACGCCTGGATCATCGGCGCGATGGTGGTCGGGGCGGCAGTCGGTCTGTATGCCGCGCGCGTCGTCAAGATGACGCAGATGCCTGAACTGGTCGCGCTGATGCACAGTCTGGTCGGTCTGGCCGCGGTGCTGGTCGGCTACGCCAACTACATCGATCCGGCAGCCGCTGGCCAGTTCACCGGCGCGGAAAAGACGATCCATGAAATCGAGATCTACATCGGCATTCTGATCGGTGCAGTGACTTTCTCGGGTTCTCTGATCGCCTTCGGCAAGCTGTCGGGCAAGATCAGCGGCAAGCCATTGATGCTGCCAGCGCGCCACATCATCAATCTGATCGGCCTGCTGGTGGTGATCTGGTTCGGCGGCAGCTTCATCAGCTCGCACACCGTCAGCGAGGGCATGACGCCGCTGATCGTGATGACGGTCATCGCACTGCTGTTCGGCATCCACATGGTGATGGCGATCGGCGGGGCCGACATGCCGGTCGTGGTGTCGATGCTCAACAGCTATTCCGGCTGGGCGGCGGCGGCGACCGGTTTCATGCTGTCGAACGATCTGCTGATCGTCACCGGTGCGCTGGTGGGTTCGAGCGGCGCGATTCTTTCGTACATCATGTGCCGCGCCATGAACCGTCACTTTATCTCGGTGATCGCCGGCGGATTCGGCACCGACGGCGGCACGCCGGCACCCGCGGCCGGCGCGCAACCCGCGGGCGAGGTGGTCGCCATCAGCGCCCCCGAGACCGCCGAACTGCTGCGCGAGTCGAAGAACGTGATCATCGTGCCGGGCTACGGCATGGCGGTGGCGCAGGCCCAGCACACGGTCTATGAAATCACCAAGTTCCTGCGCGACAAGGGCGTCAATGTGCGCTTCGGCATTCACCCGGTGGCCGGCCGCATGCCCGGCCACATGAACGTGCTGCTCGCCGAAGCCAAGGTGCCTTACGACATCGTGCTGGAAATGGACGAGTTGAACGATGACTTCCCGACCACCGATGTCGCCATGGTGATCGGTGCCAACGACATCGTGAACCCGGGCGCGCAGGACGACCCGAACAGTCCGATCGCCGGCATGCCGGTGCTCGAAGTGTGGAAGGCGAAGACCTCGATCGTCATGAAGCGCAGCATGGCTTCGGGCTACGCGGGTGTCGACAACCCGCTCTTCTACAAGGACAACAACCGCATGCTGTTCGGCGATGCCAAGAAGATGCTCGACGAGGTGCTGGTTTCGCTCAAGAGCTGATCGTTGTGCCCGGCTCCCGCACGGGAGCCGGGTTTCCCGCCTGAATCGACCCTACCAGTAGCTCTCGACCGTGATGTGGCCAGGCTCGCGCCGGCGGTGCTTGCGCAGGCCGCGGGCGAGCAGGGCGGCCTGGGCGTCGTCCACCATTTGCGGGTTGCCGCATAGCATGACGTGGCTCTGCAAGTCGAAAACCGCGCCGGCGCGCGATTCCAGCCTGCCATCGGCAATCGCCTGCGGAATCCGCCCGGGCAACGCGAAGTCGGTCGGCTCGCGGCTGACGAAGGGCACATAGGCGAACTGCCCGCGCTGCGAAGCGGCGATGCCGTCAATCATGTTTCGATAAACCAGCTCGTCGGCCGTTCGCGCCGCGTGTACCAGCACTACGCGCTCGAAGCGCTGCCATGGCTCGGCAGTGCGCAGGATGGCGAGGAACGGCCCGATGCCGGTGCCGGTGGCAATCAGCCACAGCACGCGCGCCGCCGGCACCTCGGCCAGCACCATGAATCCGTTGGCGCGCGGGGCGACCAGCAGGCGCTCGCCTTCGCGCAGCGCCGCCAGCCGTCCCGACAGCGGCCCGCCGGCAACGACCGAAAAGCAGAACTCCAGCGGTGCGAGGTGGGGCGGATTGACCAGCGAATAGGGCCGGCCGATCTCGGCGCCGTCGATCAGCGCACCGAGTTTGATGAACTGGCCGGCGGCAAAAGGCGCGATGTCCGCCGCCACCTGCAGCGAATACAGCCGTCCGGTCCAAGCGATATTGCCGACGACCACCCCTTCGACCCACTTTGACATGCGCTGTCTCCCGCAGGATCAGACGGCAATCGGCGGCTGCCGGTTCCCGCGGCGGCTCGGCGCGCGTCGCCCGATTCAGGACGGTGTCCTCAACGAACCGACCGATGCCCTGCAAGCCGCGTGGAATGGCGCTCTACAGCCCGCCAGTCCGGAGAACCGCTTCTAGCAAGGCTGCTGGCGATGGAGGGCTGAAGAGCGCCATTCCATGCGGCCCCCAGGCTGCCTGCCGGGGGCCGCCCTGGCCGATCAGGATTTCTTGCCGAGCCCGCCGAGCAACGCGGCGACCGGCCGCTGCGGTCCGCGCGGCGCGACCGGATGCGGACGGCCAAGCTGCGCTTCGGCCGACGCCGGATCGGGCAGCGCCGGTTCGTAGGGCTTGCGCCAGTCGAAACCACCCGGCAGTTCGTCCTTCTTGGCTCGACGCGGTTCGTTGCGCGGCCGATCGCCGCGGTCGGGCCGGGCGGACGGGTCGCGCGGCGCGCGTTCGCTGCGCGGCACGCGCCGCTCGTCGCGCTTGTCGTCGTACTCGGTGCGCCTGCCGCGCGCGCGCTTGCCGGCAGCATGGAAATCGCCGTCGGGCTCGAACCCTTCCACCACCACCTGATCGAGCTGGCGCTTGATCAGCCGCTCGATATCGGCCAGCCGGCCTTTTTCCTCGGCACAGACCAGCGAGATCGCATCGCCGGTCTTGCCGGCGCGACCGGTGCGGCCGATGCGATGAACATAATCCTCGGCGGTGTGCGGCAGTTCGTAATTGATGACGTGGGGCAGGTCGTCGATGTCCAGTCCGCGCGCCGCCACGTCGGTGCCCACCAGCACGCGCACCTTGCCGGTCTTGAAGGCTTCCAGCGCCTCGGTGCGTTGCTGCTGACTCTTGTCGCCGTGAATCGCGTCGGCCTCGATACCCTGCTTGGCAAGGTAAACCGCGAGCCGGCTGGCGCCGAATTTGGTGCCGACGAAAACCAGCGCCTGGCGCAAATCCTGTGACTTGATCAGGTGCGCGAGCAGCGCACGCTTATTTTCCGGGCTCACCGGGTGCACCACGTGGGTCACCGTCTCGACCACCTGGTTGCGCCGCGCCACCTCGATCAGCTGCGGGTCGCGCAGCATGCTGTCGGCGAGCTTCTTGATCTCCTCGGAGAAAGTGGCCGAGAACAGCAGGCTCTGGCGCGCCTTGGGCAGCAAGGCCAGGATGCGTTTGATGTCCGGGATGAAACCCATGTCGAGCATGCGGTCGGCCTCGTCGAGCACCAGCACTTCGACCTGATTGAAATTCACGGTTTTCTGCTCGACGTGGTCGAGCAACCGGCCCGGCGTGGCAACGACGATCTCCCGGCCCTCGCGCAGTTCGGCCATCTGTGCCCGCATGTCCACGCCGCCGTAGATGCAGGTGGAGCGCAGCGCCAGGTGCTTGTTGTAGGTCTTGACGCTGTCTTCGACCTGCATCGCCAGCTCGCGAGTCGGCGTCAGAATCAGCGCCCGCACCGGATGGCGCGCCGGCGAGGGCGAACTGTTCGCATGACGCGCCAGGCGCTGCAGCAGCGGCAGGGTGAATCCCGCCGTCTTGCCGGTGCCGGTCTGGGCGCCGCCCATCACGTCCTTGCCCTGCAGAATGATCGGAATTGCCTGTGCCTGGATCGGCGTCGGTTCGCTGTAGCCGGAGTCGGCCACCGCCTTCAACAACTCGGGGATCAGCCCGAGATCGGCGAAATTCATGCACTTCTCCTGAATCGGCCTGCCATGCGGGTGGCACGGTACCGGTTCAGGCGACGAATCCTGCGTGGGGGTCAGAGGCACCCGGACGGGTGTTCATGGGGGCAAACGTCAACCGGCGACGCGTTTGCGCCGCGGCATTATGTCACGAGCCGGCGCCGGGCGCCATGCCACGGGCCGCCGTCGCCAGCCCTCAAGCCTCGCGCCGCAAGTAGGCGGTGACTTCCTCGCGGTCGTGGTACAGGTGCTTGATGCGCAGCAGGTAAGGCACATCCGCTGCGCGCAAGCGCTTGTCGATGATCGTGCGGCAGCGCTGCAGTTCCTCGAAGCGCTTCTTCATCGGCAGCTTGAGATTGAAGATGGTGTCGCGGCAGCGTCCGTGGGCGATCCAGTTGGCCGCCAACAGGGCGATGCGCGAGGGCTGGTCGGCGATGTCGCACACCATCCAGTCGAGACTGCCGCGCGGGCGCCAGTGGAAACCGTCGGCGCGCAGGTGTTCGACCATTTCGCCCTTGAGCAGCGTGGGCGAGACGTTGCCGTTGTCGATGGCGATCACACGCAGGCCCCGCTGCGCAAGCTGCCAGCTCCAGCCGCCGGGCGCGGCCCCGAGATCCGCCGCCCGCATGCCGGCGACCAGGCGTTTGTCGATTTCCTGTTCGCTCATCAGCGCCAGCCAGGCTTCGGACAGTTTGACTGCCGAGCGCGATGGCGCATCGCGCGAGACGCGCAGCCGGGCAATGCCCATCGGCCACGGACTGCTGTTGGCCAGATCGGTCAGGCCGACCCAGGCCTGGGTGGCATCGACGAAGAATACGTTGAGCCGTGCCGCGCGCTTGTCCTTCGGGTGCAACAGGTGTTCGGCGATCAGCGCCTGTTCCAGATGCGGCGCAAAGCGGCGGCAGAAGCCGGACAGTTCCTTGGCCTCGTTGGTGTCGGCGGTTTCCAGCCAGACGAGCCCGCAGCGCGAGCCGAGCGTCCGGGCGGCGGCAACCAGGGGCGGCAGCCGGTCCCTTTCTGGCAGTTCGTCCACGAACGCACTGCAAAACACCAGTTGCCGCGCGAACACCAGATGCTCGAATCGCAGTTCGCCGCGCAAGGCGCGCAACGCCTCCTTGCCCTGTTCGGCGTCGCCATGCGGCAGGTAGAGTACCCAGCCGGACCATGGTTTGGTCTTTGCGTAACCGGTGATGCCCAGATCAGAGCAGGCGGCGGAAACCTCCCGGGCGCAGTCGTTCTCGAAACCGGGGCGGCAATAGAGCAGCAGGGCGGCGGTGGCATGCAACGACATGGTGATTTTTGGGGTCGGCGTGGTGGAACAGCGCGGCGCATGCGGCCGAATCGGCTCGGTGACCGGGTCGTCCCGGTTTGGGCGGCATAGAATACCTGCAAAGCGCATAGGCTGTTCCTGGGCGACAGGCGCCCGCCGCAGCAAGCCCTTTGCCCGCGACCCCCGCGACCGGGGTGCCGTGACCTTTTCGGCGTGCGCCGGGCAGGGGCAGGGCTAGAATCTCGGTGCGATTGACGAGGTTGGCATGCAAAGCGACGGGGGCAACGGTTGCGGCAATGCGTGAGGGCGTAAATGAATGAAATGGTGGCGATCGGCGATCTGCGACGAGGCATGTTCGTTGCCGAACTCGATCGCCCATGGCTCGGCACGCCGTTCCTGCTGCAGGGGTTCCTGATCGACGACGACGACCAGATCGTCGAACTGGGCAAGATCTGCCAGTTCGTGTACGTCGATCGCACGCGCTCGGTCGGTAGCCAATTCGCCGCCAAACCGGTCGAGAAGCCCGATCCTGCGGTAAAGCGTGCCCCCGTTGTGCGAACGGTAAAGCTGATGCGGCCGGGCAAGGAAAGGCTGCCGGACTTCTTCGAGGTGCTGCGGGTGATCCGCGCAGAGAACGAGAAGCGGCCGGTCGCCCCGGGCACGGCCGTGCGCTCGCCGGTGGCTGGCATCGGCATGGCGAAAAGCCGGCTCTCGGGGCGGACCGTTCCGCCGGAACCCGGGGCATCGGGAACCACGGCCTCGGAGATCCGTGACCGGATGCGCGAAGAGCGCGAATCGGTCGACGACGGGGCCGGGCTGTTCGACTATGCGGCGAGCTGGATGAAACCCTTCTCCGACTGGTTTCGCGGCGGCGCCCCCGAAGTGGATATGAAGGTTGCCCGGCGCATCGCAGCCCGGGAAAAGGCCGGGCAAAGCGGCGGCAACAATTCCATCGTCGTTTATGAGGACCAGGCGGAACTCGAAGAAGAGGTCTTGCGCGCGAGTCCGCTCTACGACGAAGCGCAGACCACCGTCGAGCGGCTGATCCACGATCTCGAGGATGAGCGTGCCCCGGACCTGGAGAAGGTTAGGGCGAGCGTCGGCGGTCTGGTGACCAGTGTCGTGCGCAATCCCGATGCCCTGATTTGGCTCAACCGGCTCAAGCGTACCGATCAGTATTCCTACGACCATGCACTCGACGTTTCGGTGCTGCTGATGGTGGTCGGCCGCCATATCGGCCTGCCGGAAATGCACCTGACGATGCTCGGGACCGCGGGGTTGATGCAGGATTTGGGCAAGATCGGCCTGCCGGCTGAACTGCTGCGCAAGACCGGCGGGCTCACGCCAATGGAATTCGAGCGCTTCAAGACCCACGTCGCCCGCAGCCTGGTGATTCTCGACAGCAATTCGGAGGTTTCGCTCGACCTGTTCGACATCGTCGAGAAGCATCACGAGCGCGTCGACGGCAGCGGCTATCCGCACGGGCTGGCGGGCGGCGAAATCGGCCTGTTCGCCGAGATGGCGGGACTGGCCGACACCTATTGCGCGATGACGCGCGATACCAGCTATCGCAGCGCCTTCAACAATCAGCAGGCGCTAGAACGCATCAATCAGTTGCGCGACACCAAGTTCAGCGCCAACGTGGTCGACCAGTTCATCCAGTGCATCGGGCTCTATCCGGTCGGTACCCTGGTAGAGCTCAACACCGGTGAGGTCGCGGTGGTGATCTCGCAGAATCGCGTCCGCCGCATGAAGCCCAAGGTCATGGTGCTGCTCGACGCTGACAAGTCGCACAACCGCTATCCGCCGACGCTCGATCTGCTCTACGACCCGAGCGCGCCCGACGGCAGCACTTACCACATCAAGAAGGCGCTCGCACCCAATTCCTACGGCATTGATCCGAGGGAATTCTACCTGTCGTGATGGACCCGCACCCCGAGCGATCCGAACTGTTTCCCGAGGAAGGCGTTTCGCTCGACGCACGGGAGAACATGCAGATCGTCATCGACTTCGCGGCGGTGCAGGCGCGGCTCGACGAGTTCGAGATCGACGGGCGCTGCCGTGCCGCGCTGCGCGCCTTTTCCGAGATCGCCGGCGCCACCGACTTCACGCCGACCCTGCGCGAGGCCTGGCGTGCGCTGGACCCGAGCGCGCAAGCGCAAGACGCCGAGGCTTGCACGCTGGCGGTGGCATGTTTCACCGATCTGCTGTTGCGTTTCCCCAACTGGGATTTCACGCCGGGCTGGCTCAATACCCTGACCGCCGCGTGGCTCGAAGTGCTAGCTGCCGGCGTGCCGGCCGACTGGCTGCTCGGCCTGGCCAGCCGCAGCGTGGATCGCAGCCTGAACCTGGTTTGCGCCGACACACGCGCCTCGCAGTCTGCCCGTTCCGACATGGTCCGCGCGGTAAGCAAGGTGAATTTGTTCCTGTGCGCCGTGCTGGGCGAGGCGGCGAGCGGCTACCAGCACTCGCTGCACCTGCACGCGGAGGAGTTCGACGAGCGCAGCGGCTTGCCCAACCAGCGCCAGGCACTGGCGGTGCTGGACGCGTCGATCGCAAGCGGCAAGCCGGGCGAGCATGTCGCGGTGGTGGTCCTGCGCATCGAAGTCGGCCCGGTGTTGCTGCGGATGCCGACCGCTTTGTCGCGGCGCCTGCTGCGGCAGATGATCGGACGCGTCCATCGCGCGCTGCGTCCGCGCGACAGCCTGTTTCTCGGCGGCGAGTGGGAACTGGTCGTGGTGCTGCCGGCTCTGGCAAGCGCCGCCCACGTCACGCTGGCGGTAACGCGCCTGCTGCATTTGTTCGACGCTGCGTTTCCGGTGCTCGGCCGCGAATACCGCCTGGCCGCGGTCGCCGGCGCCGCGCTGTTTCCCGAGGCCGGCAATGAGGCCGAAGCGCTGCTGCAAGGCGCGCGCCTGGCGCTGCACGAGGCGCAGCGCAACGGCGAACGATCCGAGATATTCCGCTCGGAAATGGATCATTCTGCCGCGCGCTATGCGGCGATCGAGCAGGGCTTTCTGCAGGCACTGCGCGACGACCGGCTCGAGCTTTACCTGCAGCCGCAGATCGATTCGGGTACCGGTACGTGCAACCACGCCGAAGCGCTGTTGCGCTGGCAGCATGCGGCGGGCGAGTCGATCGCACCGCAGTTCATCGTCGAGATCGCCGAAGAGGCGGGCGTCAGTCCGCAGTTCTCGCGCTGGCTGGTGACGCGTGCGGCGCGCACGCTGGCCGAGTTTGCCCTCGAAGGCATCCCGCTCAACCTGTCGATCAACCTGACCGCCAACGACCTGCGCGATCAAGAGTTGCCCGACATGATCGAACAGGCGCTGACCATCTGGAACGTGCCGGCCGACCGGCTGACGCTGGAGCTGACCGAAAGCGCGATGATCTCGGACGAGCAGCACAGCCTGGGCATCCTGCATCGGCTGCGCGACCTCGGTTGCCGGCTGGCGGTCGATGACTTCGGCACCGGCTATTCGTCGATGGCCTATCTGCGCCAGTTGCCGCTCAACGAACTGAAGATCGACCAGTTGTTCGTCCGCCGCATGGACGAATCGCCGCAGGATCGAGAGATCGTCCGCTCGATGATCCAGCTTGCCCAGGGGCTGCGTCTCGAAGTGGTGGCCGAGGGCGTCGAAACGCGGGCCACCTGGCAACTGCTGACCGGCTACGGCTGCCAGCGCGTCCAGGGGTATTACTTCAGCAAGCCGATTTCCGCGCCGGAATTCATACGCTGGTGGCAGGAGCGGCGCAGCGACCCGCTGCGCCTGGTCGAATAGCGGCGCCGCCCTCAGCCGTGCCCGGCATTGCGGGCGCCGGCCTTGGACTGCTTCGGTTCTTCATCGGTGGCCTTGGCCGATTTGCCTTTGTCGGTGTCGTCGCCTGCCGTGGTCGCCGGTTGCCCGCCTTCGGCAGCCGGCTTGCCGCCCTTCGGGCCGATCTCCGCGAGTTGCGGCGCGACGGCGTCGATCTTGTTCTCCCGCATGTAGTCGTTCATTTCCTTCCAGCCGGCGAAGACCGCCGCCTTCGGCGCTTTGCCGTTCAGCGCGTAGCAGTCTTCGATCGCCCGTCCGGCGTGGCGGCAAGCCGCGCCCACGGCTTTGCCGTCGGCTTCCTTGATGGCGGCGAGTTTTGCCGGATCGTCGAAGCCGAGTCGATCGCATCCGCCGAGCAGCAGGGCGATGCTCAGGGTGGCGGGCAGGGAAAATACAAACAGGCGCATGGCAGGTCCGGAACGGTTTTCTCCCAGATCAACGGCAAGCAGCAGCGATCCTTTAGCCGCACCGCTCAGTCCGGCGCCGTTTCGTGAAGATCGTGCTTGAGCGTGCCGAGCAGCCTGAGCAACTGGTCCCGATCATGTACCGGCATGGCGTCGAACATGCCGACGATCCAGTGCTCGTAGGCCTGTGCCATGCGCCGAAACGCGCGCCGGCCGGCGGGTGTCATGCGGACGATGAACGAGCGCCGGTCTTCCGGGCTGTATTCGCGCGCCACCAAGCCCTCGGCCTCGAGCTGATCGGTAATTCCGGTCACGTTGCCGCTGGTCACCATCATGCGCCGGGAGAGATCCCCCATCCGCAAGCCGTCCGGCGAGCGATCGAGGTGCGCGAGCAGGTCGAAACGCGGCAGCGTGATATCGAATTCGCGGCGCAGATTCGACCGCACCTGCCGTTCGATAAGGCTGGTGCACGAAAGCATGCGCAACCACAGGCGCAGCGCCTCATCCTGATCGGCGCTGGCGCGTGCCTCGTGGTCGGCGACCAAGGTGTTTTCGGCTCTTCGGTTCAGATTTTCCTCCCATCCGATGATGTCCGTTCGAGTCGCGACCCCTGACCGCCGGAGGCGCCGCCGGCTGGCGGATTGCCCGAACCATGCGTTAATCATACGAGTGCCGTTGCGACAACATGTTGAGTTGGGTCAACTCGTGTCTCGGCTGGGAGCGGCAGATCGGATCGGGTTAAACTTGCTTCCCTGTCCCGACGGGCCGCCGCAACTGCCGTCGTAGCGCGGTCATAAATCGGGGATATCCACCTGCCGCGGAGCCACCGATGAATAGTCTGCATCCCCGTTCTCGTCCCATTTGGCTGTTTGCCGCCCTCTGCCTGATCAGTGCCGGGGCGCATGCGGCCCCCGCCCGCAAGAAGGCGCCGGCGAAACCGGCGGCGGCCGCCAAGCCAGCGTCCGCTGCCGCGTCCGGCGAAGTCGAACTGGTTCATGAACTCGGCAGCGACAAGGGCGCCGAACTGGGCAAGATCGTCGACCGCTTCAATGCCGCCAATCCCGGCAGCGCGATCCGTCTGGCCGAGCGCAAATGGGACGAAGGCGACCTGCCGACCCTGATGATCCTCGGCGAGGAAAGCGAGGGCAAGCTGCTGGCCGGCAAGACACGTTTTCGCCCGCTCAACGCCGTCATGAAAGATGCGCGCGAGCCGCTGGAAACCCTGCGTCCGCCGGCTATGATGAGCCCGACGCCGCTGGATGCCACCGGCAAGCTGGTCGCCCTGCCGATCGCGCTCGGCACGCCGGTGATGTATTTCAACAAGGATGCGTTCCGCAAGGCCGGTCTCGATCCGAATGCGCCGCCGGCCACCTGGTTCGCGCTGCAAAACGCGCTCGGCCAGTTGTATGACAGCGGCTACGCCTGCCCCTACGCGACTGCGCAGCCGGCCTGGGTGCATGTCGAGAACACCAGTGCCTGGCACAATCAGCCGCTGACGACGACCGCCGGCAAGCGTGAGGTGCTGGCGGTGAACAACCTGATCGAGGTCAAGCACCTGGCGATGATGAAAAGCTGGGTCACCTCGCGCTACATGCACGTATTCGGCAACGGCAACGACGGCGAGGGCCAGTTCGCCAGTGGCAAATGCGCGGTGCTCACGGCATCGTCCAGTGCCTTCCCGACCTTCAAGCGCAGCGCCAAGTTCGAGGTCGGCATTGCGCAGTTGCCGCACCATGACGACGTGCCCGGTTCGCCGCAAAACACGCTCGCCGACGGACCGGCGATGTGGATTGGCGCCGGCAAGTCGGCGGCGCAATACAAGACGGCGGCGCGCTTCGTCGCCTTCCTGCTCGAACCGCAGACGCAGGTGGAAATGCAGGTCAATCTGGGTTCCCTGCCGCTCAATCGGGCCGGGCTGCTCGCCTCGGGCAGCGAAGTGCTCAAGAGCGACCTGCTCAACGTCACGACGGCGATCGCCCAGCTCACCAACAAGCCGGTGACCAATGCGTCGCGCGCCACGCGGCTGGCGGGCGATAGCACGGTGCGGCGCGTGCTTGGCGAGGAACTCGACAACCTGTGGGCCGACCGCAAGCCGGCCAAGGGCGCGCTCGACTCGGCGGTCACGCGCCTCGGCGGCTGCTGCGCACGCTGATTGCGCTGTCGGCGTGGCCGGGCTGTGGCCGCTGCCGCGGCTGATCGCCCACCGCGGCGGCGGCTCGCTGGCGCCCGAGAACACCCTGGCCGGCATTCGCGAGGCGGCCAAATTCGGCTGCCGTGCGGTCGAATTCGATGTCATGCTCAGCGCCGACCGCGTGCCGGTGCTGATTCACGACGAAACACTGGCGCGCACCACCGACGGGCGCGGCAGGGTTTGCGATCTGACTTACGCCCAATTGTCGACGCTCGATGCCGGCAGCGGGTTCTCCCGCCAGTTCGCCGGCGAGTCGATCCCGCGCCTGGACGACGCCCTCGATCTTTGCCGGTCGCTGGGCTTCGCGGCGAATGTCGAGATCAAGCCGGCCAAGGGCGCCGACCGCCAGACCGGACGGATCGTGGCCGAACACGCGATGGAACGTGCAAGCGGTATGCCGGTGGTCCTGTCCTCCTTTTCGCTGATCGCGCTCGACGAGGCGCGCAAGGCGGCGCCGGATCTGCCGCGCGGCGTTCTGTTCGGCGCCCCGCCGGCCGACTGGCTCGACATCGTGCGCCGCGCCGACGCGCTGTCCATGCACTGCAAGTGGACACGCCTGAGCGCGGAGGTCATCGCTGCCGCCCGATCGGCCGGGGTGCCGCTGGTCGTCTATACCTGCGACTACGCGCAGCAGGCGCAACGGCTGTTCGACGCCGGCGTCGCCAGCGTCATCACCGACCGTCCGGACCGGCTGTCGAACCCGGCGTGCGGCAATTTGTAAGGCCGATTACGAAGGCTTACAAACGCTTACTCGATTTCGATCGACCGTCTGCGCTATCGTTGAGTCGCGGCATCCCAATGCCCGGACCATCAACCGACAGAAGACACTCAGGAGGTAAATCATGAACAAGCTCGTAACCACTCTCGCCGCGCTGATGCTCGGTGCCGTCGCGCTCCCCGCCCTTGCCGGGGCCAACACGCCGCGCGTCGACCAGCGCCAGATGAACCAGGAGCGACGCATCGACCAGGGCATCGCATCGGGCGAACTGACCAAGCGCGAAGCCGCCCGGCTCGACCAAGGCCAGGACCGCATCGACAACCTGGAAAACAAGGCCAAGGCCGACGGCACGGTGACGCGCCGCGAACGGGCGCGGCTGCATCATGCGCAGAACGTCGAAAGCCGCCGCATCTATCGCCAGAAGCACGACGCGCAACACCGCTGATCGGCTCGCCGGCTGCGCGCATCGCGGCTGCCGGCGCGATCCTGCCACTGCAAAACCCGGCAATGGCCGGGTTTTGCGCTTCTGTTCCGGCCGGACATCCGCGCGCCATCGGATAGAATCCTCCGCGCATAGGGAGGATAGGCATGGACGATCTGAACGACCTGCGGCTGGTGCTGCGCTCGCGCTTTCCGCTGGTCATCGTCGAATCGCATGAAGAGGCCAAGGTGCGCAAGCTGGTGCAGAAGGCGGCGAGCGCCGACGAACTGGCGTTCTTCATCTGGAGCGTTGCCGACGGTCTGGCGCGCGAGAACTTCCGCTACGACGTACACCTGGCCGACAACCGCTTCGGCACCGTCGGCGACCATCAATCGGCGCTCGGCGAGAGCAAGGGCCGCACCCACGTCATCGCCGACACCCACGAACTTCAGCCGGCGCTGCGCTACATCGTCAAGCACGGCGATGCCGGCGTGTACCTGCTGTGCGACGCCCATCCGTTCCTCGACGACCCGGTCAACCTGCGGCTGATCAAGGAAGTCGCCCAGGGCTATGCCGAGTGCGCACGCACATTGGTGATGCTCTCGCCGGCACTTGAACTGCCGCCCGATCTGGCGCGCCACGCAGCCCGCTTCAAGCTGCGCCTGCCGGACGCCGCCGCGATCCGCGCGCTGATCAAGAACGAGTTCGATCTCTACGCGCTGCAAAACCGCGGCAAAAAGGTCACCGGCGATGCCGACGCGCTGGCGCTGCTGCAACAGCACCTGCTCGGACTGTGCGAGGAAGACGTCAAGCGCCTGATCAGCTTCGCCATCCGCGACGACGGCGAACTCACCATGGCGGACATCGCGCGGGTGCTCAAAAGCAAGCAGGAAATGCTCGCCGACGGCACGCTGGAAATCGAGATCGATGCCGGACGCATGGACCAGATCGGCGGCATGGAAACCCTCAAGCGCTGGCTCGCGCAGCGCCGCCCGGTGTTCGCCGGCGAGGCTGCCGCGCAGGGGCTCGACATCCCGCGCGGCGTGCTGCTGCTCGGCGTGCAGGGCGCCGGCAAGAGCCTGGCCGCCAAGTCCATCGCCGGCGCCTGGGGCCTGCCGCTGCTGCGCCTGGACTTTGCCGCGCTCTACAACAAATTCCACGGCGAAACCGAGCGCAACCTGCGCGCCGCGCTGCAATCGGCCGAGGCGATGGCGCCCTGCGTGCTGTGGTTCGACGAGATCGAGAAGGGCTTGGCCACCGATGGCGGCGATTCCGACGGCGGCGTATCGCGCCGCATCCTCGGCACGCTGCTGACCTGGATGGCAGAGCGCAAGTCGCGCGTATTCATGGTCGCCACCGCCAATGACATCACGCGCCTGCCGCCCGAGTTGCTGCGCAAGGGCCGCTTCGACGAGATATTTTTCGTCGATCTGCCCTCGGCCGCGGCGCGCGCCGACATCTTCCGCATCCATCTGGCGCGGCGCCGCCTCGATGCCGGCAAATTCGACCTCGCGGCGCTGGCCGAGGCCGCCGACGGCTTCTCCGGCGCGGAGATCGAACAGGCGATCGTCTCCTCGCTCTACGAGGCGCTGGGCGAAAAGCGCCCGCTCGACGCGCAGCACGTTATCGACGAACTCGGCCGCACCCGGCCGCTGTCGGTCGTGATGGCCGAGCAGGTAGACGACCTGCGCGCCTGGGCCGCCGATCGCACCGTCATGGCCGGCTGACACGCCGGCCTGGAAGCCGCATAGAATGGCGGTCTACGGAATGCTTTCCCTGCAAGCAAGCATCCATGCGCCTTTCCGGCATGCATGCCTGAAGAACGCCATTCCATGCGGCCTCCAAGGCAGGCTCTTGCGCAGCGCTCAGGCAGTTGGCGGCTGCTGGCGCTTGTGGCTCCAGGCCTTGGCGGTCGAGATCGCCGCCCGCCACTGCGCCATGCGTTGCGCCGCGTCGGCGCGCGTCATCTGCGGTTCGAAGCGCCGCTCGATCTGCCACTGGGCGGCGATTGCCGCCTCGTCCGGCCACACGCCGACCGCCAGTCCGGCGAGGTAGGCTGCCCCGAGGGCTGTCGTCTCCTGCACGCACGGGCGCAGCACCGCGCAGCCGAGCAGGTCGGCCTGGAACTGCATCAGCAGGTCGTTCGCGGTGGCGCCACCGTCGACCCGCAAGTCGGGCAACGCCGCGTTCGCATCGCGCGCCATCGCGCGCACCAGATCGGCCGACTGAAAGGCGATCGCTTCGACCGCTGCGCGCGCGATATGCGCCCGGGTGCTGCCGCGGGTGAGGCCGACGATGGTGCCCTGCGCATCGGCGTCCCACCATGGCGCGCCGAGGCCGGTGAAGGCCGGCACGAAATACACGCCGCCGGCATCCGGTACGCTCCCCGCCAGCGCCTCGACTTCATTCGACGCGCCGATGATGCCCAGCCCGTCGCGCAGCCACTGCACCGCCGCGCCGCCGATGAACACGCTGCCTTCCAGCGCATACTCGATCGCCTCGCCGGTCTGCGCCGCGCAAGTGGTGATCAGGCCATTGGCCGAGTCGATGCGCTCGCATCCCGTATGCATCAGCAGGAAGCAGCCGGTGCCGTAAGTGTTCTTCGCCTGCCCGGCGGCGTGGCAGCCCTGGCCAAACAGCGCCGCCTGCTGGTCGCCGGCGATGCCGGCAATCGGAATCGCCGCGCCGAACAGCGCCGGGTCGGTTGCGCCGACCACGCCGCTCGACCGCACCACGCGCGGCAGCACGGCGCGCGGAATGTCGAACAGCGCGAGCAACGCCTCGTCCCACTCGCCGCTGGCGATATTCAGCAGCGAAGTGCGCGAAGCATTCGATATGTCGCTCACATGCAGTTGCCCGCCGGAGAGCCGCCAGGCGAGCCAGCAATCGACGGTGCCGAACGCCAGCTCGCCGCGCAGCGCTCGTTCGCGTGCGCCGGGCAGGTGGTCGAGCAACCACTTGAGCTTGGTCGCCGAAAAATACGGGTCGAGCACCAGGCCGGTCTTCGCGCGCACCGGCGCCTCGTGGCCCGCCGCCTTGAGCGCCGCGCAATCGTCGGTGGTGCGCCGGTCCTGCCAGACGATCGCGTTGGCCAGCGGCTCGCCGGTCACGCGGTCCCACAGCAGCGTGGTTTCGCGCTGGTTGGTGATGCCGATCGCCGCGATCTCGCGTGCGCCGATGCCGGCACGGTCCAGCGCCAGCCGCGCGCACGCCAGTTGCCCGTGCCAAATCTCGAGCGGATCGTGCTCCACCCAGCCCGGCTGCGGATAGATCTGCCGCAGTTCCTGCTGTTCCACCGCGCGTATGTTCGCGTGCTCGTCGAACACGATCGCGCGCGAGCTTGTGGTGCCTTGGTCGAGGGCGAGGATGTATGCCATCTGTTGAGTCTCGCGTGATGGGTCAGGGGTGGAGTTTAAGGAAATGCACGGCGCCGGTGGCATCGCCAGCGGCGATCAGATCGGGCCGGCAGGCGACGAGCGAAGTGATCGCACCATCCGCGACGAACATAGTGAGCTGGCGACCGGACTTGGTATCCCAAAGACGCACGGTGCTGTCGAATGAACCGGAGGCGATGCGCGAACCGTCCAGCGCCACCAGGGATGACACCACGTTTGTGTGCCCTTTGAGAACGCAGGGCTCGCTTGAGCCCTCGGTACTCCAAATGCGCACCGTACCGTCTTCAGAACTCGAAGCGATGCGCGAGTCGTCGACCGCCACTAGCGTATTGACCAAACGCGTGTGACCGTCGAACAGCCGGGTTTCGCGCCCGTTCGAGGCATCCCAGATGCGCACCGTGCCGTCTGCTGCCCCGGAGGCGAGGCGTCCGACGTCAAGCGCCAGCAGCGTCGTGACAAAACCCCTGTGGCCTTCGAGTACATGGGCCTCGCAACCGGTTTCGACATCCCAGATTCGGACGGTGACGTCATAGGATCCGGAGGCGATGTGGCCGTCTCCCAGCGTCACGATGGCGAAGATCCAATCCCTGTGCCCCTCGATGACTCGGATCTCGGACCCGGTGTCGCAATCCCAGACACGCACGGTTCGGTCATAGGATGCGGAGGCGATGCGCCCGTTGCACAGCCCCACCAGCGACGTGACTCGATTTGTGTGCCCTTCAAGAACGCAGATGTCGTGCGCGCCTTCGGGATCCCAGATGCGCACCGTTCCATCATCTGACCCCGAGGCGATGCGCCCGTCGGCGAGCGCCACCAGCGACGTGATTCGACTCGAGTGTCCTTCAGACACGCGGGTTCTGTGCCCGCATTGAGCATCCCAGATTTGGACTTTTCCATCATCCGACCCTGAGGCGATGTGCCTGCCGTCGAGTGCCAGCATTGTCGTGATGCCTGCCAGGTGTCCTTTTGACAAACGGGGTTCGCCGTCGCTCTTGGCGTCCCAAATCCGCACGGTGCCGTCGCCAGACCCGGAGGCTATGCGGCCGTCGGCCAGTGCCGCGAGCGTCGAAATCGGACCAGAATGTCCTTCGAAGATGCAAGTCTGATGTCCAGTGACGGGATCCCAGACGCGCACGGTGCCATCTTTGGACCCGGAGGCAATACGTCCGTCCGCCAGCGCTACCAACGTCGAAATTCGATCCGTGTGCCCGGCGAGTGTCCGGGTGTCGCACGGGCCATCGCAATTCCAAATATGAACAATTTCATCGTGTGTTACGAAGGCAAAACGTCCGTCGGCCAGCGCCACAAGCATCCTGATCGATGTCGCTTGTCCTTCGAGCACTCGGGTCTGTTTCCCCCGTTCGGTATCCCAGACGCGCACGGTGCGGTCTTGCGACCCTGAGGCGATCCGACCGTTCGCCAGCGACACCAGCGCCGTGACCGGCATGGTGTGCCCTTCCAGCACGAGGGTCTGGCGCAAGCTTTCGGTATCCCAGATTCGCACGGTGCGGTCATCCGACCCGGAGACGATCCGTCCGTCGGCCAGCGCCACCAACACTGTGATCGACTTCGTGTGCCCTTCGAGTACAAGGTTCTGGCACCCTCGTTCGGTATCCCAGACAACCACGGTGCGGTCTTGCGACCCCGAGGCGATCCGACCGTTCGCCAGCGACACCAGCGCCGTGACCGGCAGGGCGTGCCCTTCCAGCACGAGGTTCTCGCGGAAGCCTTCGATATCCCAGACACGCAGGGTGCAGTCGTCCGACCCGGAGGCGATGCGCCCATCGGCCAATGCCAATAGCGACGTGACGCCCCCGGTGTGTCCTTCGAGTACAAGTGGCTCGTCTCCGCCCTCGGTGTTCCAGATACGCACGGTTCCGTCGAATGACCCTGTAGCGATTCGCCCGTCGGCCATCACAACCAGGGTGCTGATGTAACCCGTGTGTCCTTCCCAGCGCGCGAGTTGAGCGGGCGAGACAAGCAGACTTCCTGTAGTCGGGAGAAGAGTCGAACCCGACGGTTCGGGAGGACGCCGGTCGAGCCAGCTCTTGGTCGCGGCCGCAAGATCGGCCAAGGGGCTCACCGGATCGGCGAGCGACCGGATTCTCCCGAGCAACTGCGCCGGTAACTGGTCGGGATGCCGCCGCAGCACATGAGCACTGCTGCGAAACAGCGCGCGCAGCAGCGGCGCTTCGGCGAGATCGCCCAGATGCTTGCAGTCGGCAATCAGCGCTTCCACACCGCGCAGGCGCAGCCGTTCGGCGATCCATTCGTAGTTGGTCAGCATCAACCTGGCGAACACGCGTTGGCGTTCGTCGTCGTCGGTCAGGTGTGCGGCGAGGTGGCGGACCAGGTAGGCCGATTCGTGCACGGTGGCGTCGCCGATCCTGCGCAGGGTCCAGGCGTGGAAGCGCGCCTTCGATGCTTCTACATCGATCGCATAGTCGCCGGCGCGCGCGAAGCCGTCGTCGTCGAAGCCGGTCAGCCACTCCGCGAGCGAGAAGTGGTCGAAGGCCCAGAGATCGCCGCGCAGGCGGATGAAGTCGGGCAGCAGCTTGCGCACCGCCTGCAGGGCGCTGGCCGGCTGATCGAGAATTTCGGCCAGCGTGGCGGCGGGCAGCGGTTCCTTGGCGAGGGCGAGCACGCCGAGCAGGTCGCGCACCTCAGCGTAGTCGCGGCCGGCGCGGGCGAAGCGGCGCTCGAAGGCGTCGAGATAGAAGCTGTCCATGCCGGGCGGCAGCGCGGCCAGATCGTCGGGGGCGATGCTGCCGTTTTCGAGATCGTCGAGCGCGCGAATGGTGTACAGGAATTTGCCGAGGCTCTTGCCGCGCAGGATGTCGGCAACCTCGTCGGCACTGCGGCCGGCATCGCGCAGCCGTCCGGCGAGCGGTTCGCGCACGCAGCGCAGCAGCGCGTAGTCGCGCAGGTCGGACTGGTTGGCGATGTTCTCGGCGTCGATTTCAGTCAGGCCGAAGGTGCGCAGCGGGCGGATCACCTCCGGGTTGTTGCGCGAGGTGACGAGCAGCCGCAGCCAGTCCGGCAGGCGGCCGGCCTTGTTGGCGAGCAGGCGGATCAGGTTGCCGTGGCGGTGCGCGGTGGCCGCGTCGACTTCCAGCGCCTCGTCGAGCGCGTCTACGAGTAGCAGCCGCGTGCCGCCGGGTGGCGCGATGCGTCCGAGCGGGCCGACGATCGCCGCCTCGAACGCGCTGGCCGGGTCGTCGCCGGCTCTGTCGAGCTTGTCCTGCAGCGCCGGTTCGGCCTCGACCAATGTGCGGTAGGCGGGCAGGGCGGCGGCGAGTTGGGATGCGACGCTGCGCACGAAAGCCGCCGGGGCCAGGGTGTCCTGCGTGTCGTGCTGGCAGAAATGCCAGCCGACGACGGCGCCGCCCGGATTGCGCTTGATCAGCTCGGACAGGATCGCCGACTTGCCGACGCCGAAATCGGCGCGGATCAGCAGCGCGCGCGGCGCCGGCTTGGCGAGCCAGTCGCCGATGTCGCGGAACAGCCAGTCGCGGCCGACGAAGTCCTTGCCCTTGTGCGCCATGTAGGCGCCGAAGTCCCAGATCGCCGGCCAGCGCCAGGCCGATTCCGGCTGGAGCATCGCGAGCAGGCTTTCCAGCACCAGGCCGGCGAGTTCCTCCGGTTCGCGGAAGGTGCGGATGCCGTGGCGCGCCGAGACGTCGGCGCGGAAACGGTCGATGCGTCCGCCGGCCTCGTTCTCACCGGTCTTGGCGTCGCTGTGTTCATCCGGCCACCCGGCTACAGGATCGAGCTGGAACATCAGCCGCTTGAGCGGCGGCTTGCCCGGGCCGGGGTTGCCCGCGCGGCGGTACTCCATCTCGGTGATCGACAACTGCTCGGGATTGTCGTCCACCGGCACGTAGCCATAGCGCCTGCCGAGAACGCCGATGTAGATATCGCAGCTGGCCACGTCCGCCAGGCATTTGTCGGCCGGCCGCTCGTCGAATGCGGCGTAGTCTTCCATCGCGACCACCACCGACTGCGCACGGCGCAGCCGTTCGAGCACCTTCTCGCGAAAGTCCTTCAGGTCGACGAACGTCGACGACAGATAGATCCGCCGGGCGGCCATGATCGCGCCAATATGACAAGGAAAGCCCCGGCCCGCAATAAGACCGATGGCCGGTGCGCGCGATCGGCGGATAAGCGCCCGATGCTAAAATCGCTTTTTCGATTCGAGACGGCCCGCGCTCGTGCGGGCCACCCGTTCAGGACACCATGAAATCCGCTGAAATCCGCCAGCAATTCCTCGATTTTTTCGCGTCCAAGGGCCATCAGATCGTGGCCTCCAGTTCGCTGGTGCCGCACGACGATCCGACGCTGCTATTCACCAACGCCGGCATGAACCAGTTCAAGGATGTGTTCCTCGGCTTCGACAAGCGCGCCTATTCGCGCGCCACCACTTCGCAGAAATGCGTGCGCGCCGGCGGCAAGCACAACGACCTGGAGAACGTCGGCTACACCGCGCGGCATCACACTTTTTTCGAGATGCTCGGCAACTTCAGCTTCGGCGACTACTTCAAGCGCGATGCGATCAAGTACGCCTGGGAACTGCTGACCGAGGTGTACAAGCTGCCGGCCGACAAGCTGTGGGTCACGGTGTACGCGGAAGACGACGAAGCCTATGACATCTGGGCGACCGACATCGGCGTGCCGAAGGATCGCATCGTGCGCATCGGCGACAACAAGGGCGCGCGCTACGCCTCCGACAACTTCTGGATGATGGGCGATACCGGCCCTTGCGGCCCGTGCTCGGAGATCTTCTACGACCACGGCGAAGCCATCTGGGGCGGCCCGCCGGGATCGGCCGAGCAGGACGGAGACCGCTACATCGAGATCTGGAACAACGTGTTCATGCAGTTCAACCGCGACGAGGCGGGCGTCATGCACCCGCTGCCCAAACCCTCGGTCGATACCGGCATGGGCCTCGAGCGCATCGCGGCGGTGATGCAGCATGTGCATAGCAATTACGAAATCGACCTGTTCCAGAACCTGATCAAGGCCGCCGCGCGCGAGACGAAATCGAACGACATGGCCAGCCCCTCGCTCAAGGTGCTGGCGGATCACATCCGCGCCTGCGCTTTTTTGATCGCCGACGGCGTGATTCCCGGCAACGAGGGCCGCGGCTATGTGTTGCGGCGGATCATCCGCCGCGCGATTCGCCATGGCTACAAGCTCGGCGCGCGTGGCGCCTTCTTCCACAAGCTGGTGCCCGATCTGGTAGCCGAGATGGGTGTCGCCTACCCGGAACTGGCGAGCGGCGAGCGGAGAGTGATGGACATCCTGCGCCAGGAGGAAGAGCGTTTCTTCACCACCATCGAGCACGGCATGGCGATCCTCGAAGGGGAACTTGCGGAGATGGCCGCCTCGGGCGCCAACACCTTCGATGGCGAAACGGCCTTCAAGCTGCACGACACCTACGGCTTCCCGCTCGACCTGACGGCCGACATCTGCCGTGAGCGTGACGTGAAGGTCGATACGGCCGCCTTCGACGCCGCGATGGCACGGCAGAAGGAACAGGCGCGCGCCGCCGGCAAGTTCAAGATGGCGGCCAACCTCGATTACGACGGTCCGGCGACCGCCTTCCACGGCTACGACAGGCTCGAGAACAAGGCCAATGTGCTGGCGCTCTACAAGGACGGCGCGCCGGTCAATGAACTGCTCGAAGGCGACATCGGCGTGGTGGTGCTCGACGACACGCCGTTCTATGCCGAGTCCGGCGGCCAGGTCGGCGACCGCGGCGAGCTGCGCAGCACGCACGGCATCTTCGCGGTGGAAGATACGCAGAAGATCCAGTCCGCGGTGTTCGGCCACCACGGCGTGGTGACCACCGGCAAGCTGAGCGTCGGCAACGGCGTGGCCGCGCGTGTCGACCGGGTGGCGCGCGCGCGTACCGAGCGCAACCACTCGGTCACCCACCTGATGCACAAGGCATTGCGCGAGGTGCTCGGCGGCCATGTGCAGCAGAAGGGCTCGCTGGTCGATCCGGACAAGACGCGCTTCGACTTCGCCCACACCCAGCCGATGAGCGACGACGAGATCGCCCGCGTCGAACGCATCGTCAATGCCGAAGTCATCGCCAACGCGGTGACGCAGGCGCGCGTGCTACCGATCGAAGAGGCGCAGAAGTCCGGTGCCATGATGCTCTTCGGCGAGAAGTACGGCGACGAGGTACGCGTGCTCGACATCGGCTCCTCGCGCGAGCTGTGCGGCGGCACGCATGTCGCGCGTACCGGCGACATCGGCCTGTTCAAGATCGTGGTGGAGAGCGGCGTGGCGGCAGGCGTGCGGCGGGTCGAGGCGATCACCGGCGACAACGCGGTGGCGTGGGTGCAGCAGCAGAACGCGCGGCTGGCCGAAATCGCCGCACAACTGCATGCGCAGCCGGCCGAAGCGGCTGCCCGCGTGGCGCAGATCATGGACAACGTGAAGTCGCTGGAGAAGGAACTTGCCCGCCTGAAGAGCAAGCTGGCAGCCAGCCAGGGCGACGACCTCGCCGCGCAGGCGGCCGACGTGAAGGGAGCAAAGGTACTGGCGGCGGTGCTAGAAGGCGCCGATGTGGCGACGCTGCGCGAGACGCTGGACAAGCTCAAGGACAAGCTCGGCAGCGCGGTGATCGTGCTGGCCAGCGCGGCCGAGGGCAAGGTGTCGCTGATCGCCGGTGTCACCGCCGATCTCACCGCGAAGGCCAAAGCCGGCGAACTGGTGAACTTCGTCGCCCAGCAGGTTGGCGGCAAAGGCGGCGGGCGGCCGGATATGGCGCAGGCCGGCGGCAATGATGCGTCGAAACTCCCGTCCGCACTGGCTTCCGTGAAGGCATGGGCGCAGAGCAAGCTGTGATGCGGCTCCTGGCGATGCTTGCCCTGAGCGCCTTGGTGGGTGCGGCTTTCGGGGCAGGCGATCGCGAAGCAATCGACGCCACCACCGCTGGCGGCGACAAGGTGCGCCTGCTGCCCAACGGCCGCTGGGAATTCGTCGACGCCGCCAAACAGGCCGATGCCAGGAAGGTCGCCGACACCTTTCCCGAAAACCGTCTGCGCCCCGAAGCCGCGCAGGGCGGCTGGATGGGCGGGCGCTATGTGATGCCCGGCGACAAGGACTACAACCGCGGCACACTCAACCCGAAGATGCGCTGATGCGCCACCCGTACGCGATTCAATGGACCCATACCCTGCTCGCGCTGCTGCTCGGCGGCTCGTGTGCCGGCTGCGCGGTGGTCACCGTTGGCAGCACTGCGGTGTCGGTGACCGCGGGCGCGGTGGGTATCGCGGCCGACGCGGCCATCGGCACCGCGAAGATCGTCGGCAAGGGCGTCGGCAAGGCCGCCGACGCGGTGCTGGGCGACGACGAGAAACCCCCGACCAAGGCCGCCGCGCCGGAGGGCGTTCAACCATGACGTATGTGTTTTGTCCGCAATGCGGCAGCCGCCTGATCGATCTCGAATTGGGCGGCCAGAGGCGCGCCGCCTGCGCCGACACCGCCTGCGGCTTCGTCCATTGGAACAACCCGGTGCCGGTGGTGGCGGCGCTGATCGAATGCACCGATCGCGACGGCCAAATCCTGCTGGCATGCAATGCCGCATGGAAGCGGCGCTTCTTCGCGCTGATCACCGGCTTTCTCGAACGCGTGGAATCGCCCGAGGAGGGCATCCGGCGCGAGATACGCGAGGAAGTCGGGCTGGCCACCGACTCGCTCGAACTGATCGGCCTGTATCCGTTCGAGCGCATGAACCAGATCATCATCGCCTACCACGCGCGCTGCCACGGCGAAATCGTGCTCGGCGCGGAAATCGCCGAGACCAGCCTGGTGCCGCCGGCCAAACTCAAACCGTGGCCGGCCGGCACCGGGCTCGCAGTGCGCGACTGGATGCTGCGCCGCGGCCTGCCGCTACCCGATTCGAATTGACGCGCCGTCACCGTACTCCTTCCCCCTTGAAGGGGGAAGGTTGGGATGGGGGTGAATATCGTCCGCTGTCGAGCTATGCGGCAGCGTGCCCCCACCCGCTTTCCCACCCTGAAATGGGGACACAATCACGGGCGCGATCAGCGACCCATCTGCTGGCCGAGGGCCGGATCGCTGATGCTGTGGCGCCCGTTTTCCAGGCGGCCGGCGTAGCGCCAGGTGCAGGCGGCGGCACCTGCCACGGTCACCCGAATGTCGTACCAGCCGTGTTCGCGCGGCAGCCGCACCGGCCATTCGACCGATTGTCCGCCGGAGACCGCAATGGTTTGCGCTTCATGCCGCTGATAGGCGAGGTGGCCGACGACGAAGCTGCAGGCATTGTCGCCGCCATTGCCCAGCGAGACGATTAGCGCATGCGCGGCGGGGTCGCGGCGAACCCGCACTTGGGGCCGGGCTGGCCTCTCGCCGGGCGCAGGCCGCGCGTTGCCGCTGAAATGGCGGTGAAAACCGTTCGGCCCGACCAGCCACAGGTCATAGCGTCCGCCGTCCGCGCCGGCATCCCAGGTATCGGCCAGACGCTTGCCGGCCTCGACCGTGTACCGCCGCGGTATGCGATCGAGATGCAAGCGATCGTACACATGCAACACCGCGCCGGCGGTTCCGGCGTTCACGAACTCGATCGTGAATGCCTCGCCTGAGGGCGCGGCGCGGCCATCGACATCGAGATCGTAGGGAAGCGCGCGCGACGGGCGAATGCCGTGCGCCTGCTCTGGCGGCACCTGCGCATCCTCGGCCGGCAGCGCGATCTGCGCAAGTTGCGCCTGCTGCGCGCGCACCGCGTCGGCATCGATCCGGTCGAGCGCCGGCAGGTCGGGCAAGCGCGCAGCGTTCGGACTCGCGAAATCGAATGCCGAGGTCAGATCGCCCGCCACCGCGCGTCGCCAGGCGCTGATGTTGGGCTCGATCACGCCGAAGCGCCGCTCGAGAAAGCGGATCACCGAGGTGTGGTCGAAAACCTCGGAGTTCACCCAGCCGCCGCGACTCCAGGGCGAAATCACCAGCATCGGCACCCGCGGCCCCATGCCGTAGACGCGACCGTCCGGCGGCGGCTGTTCGCGGCTGCCGAGCGGCGCGGCGTGGGTGTACCGTTCGGCAGCGACGTCGCAGGTTGACAGGCCGGCGCTGCTGCCGTCGGCAGTCAGCGAGGGCGGGGCGGGCGGCGGCGCATGGTCGAAGAAGCCGTCGTTCTCGTCGAAGTTCACGATCAGCACGGTCTTGCTCCACACCTCGGGCCGGGCGGTCAGCGCGTTCAGTACTTCCTGCATGTACCAGCCGCCCTGCACCGGGCTCGAGGGGTCCGGATGCTCGCAGTAGGCCTCGGGTGCGATCAGCCACGACACCTGCGCCAGCCTGCCGGCAAGGATGTCGGCCTTGAACGTGTCGAGCGCCGCGGCGTCGGGCATCGTGTTGGCCACGCCCTTGAGCAGCGGGCTGGATGCGTCCATCGACTCGTCATGGGGCGTCAGCGGCGTGGCGCCACGCGCCTGCGCGAGATAGCGTGCGAATGCCGCGCGATATTGTTTGAAGCCGACCAGCGGATTGTCGGTGAAGTTGTCGGCCGGGTCGTGGTAGACCTTCCAGCTTATGCCGGCCTGCTCGAGGCGTTCCGGGTAGGTGGTCCAGTCGTAACCTTGGTCCGGCGGGCCGGGGCTGTCCCACTCGTTTACCACGGCCGCGACGCCCGCAGCGGTCGGGCCGTTGCTGCCGCTCCAGAGAAACAGGCGGTTCGGGTTGGTGCCTCCCTGCAGCGAGCAATGGTAGGCGTCGCACACGGTGAAGGCGTCGGCCAGCGCATAGTGGAACGCGAGTTCCGCACGCATGTAATAGCCCATCGAGTGATCGCGCTTGTGCAGCGGCCAGTGCGACATGCGGCCGTTGTCCCAGGCATCCTGCGCATCGGTCCAGGTATGCGGCGTGCCGTCGGCGCGTTGGGCGTTGCCTTGGCCGGCATCGAGATGCCAGGGCATCACCACGCGGCTGCCATTGCTCTGCTGCCAAACGCTGCGTCCTTCCGGCAGCGGAATCGTGAAGCGGTCGCCGAAGCCGCGCACGCCCGGCATCGCACCGAAATAGTGATCGAACGAGCGGTTCTCCTGCATCAGGATGACGACATGCTCGACGTCCTCGATGCTGCCGGTGCGGTTGTTGGCGGGAATCGCCAGGGCGCGCGCGATCATCGGCGGAAGGATGTTGAGGGCGGCGACTGCCGCGCCGGCCTGACCGGCGGTCCGGAGAATGCGTCGGGGATCCGGTCGTTCGATGTTGGCGCGCCGCGGAATCGTTGCAGTGCGCGCGACGAACCGTTCCGGCGCTTTGCGCGGCGGGCGGCAAATTCAAGACTGCAGCGAAGTGCGTGCCGCCCACAGCGCGGCATGATGGCCGCCGTACATGACGGGTAGGTGATGGCCGCGTGAAGGATCGGCGTCATGGCGATGCGGTCGATGCGCAGGCGGGCGACTCGGCTGCGGCCTCGCGGATGCGCTGCCGCGGGCTAGAACGGAAGCCTTGCGCCCGGCCAGACGACGCCGATCGCGTGGCGGAAATCGGCCTGGATGCGCGCCAGCGCGGCGTCGTTGTCCGCCTCGAAGCGCAGCACGACTACCGGCGTGGTGTTCGACGGCCGCGCCAGGCCAAAGCCGTCGGCATATTCGACGCGCAGGCCGTCGATCGTGATCAGCTCGCGCGCGCCGGCGAATTTCGCGTCGCGCTTCAACGCATCGACCAGCCTGAAAGGTTCGCCTTCGGCCATCGTGAGGTTGAGTTCCGGCGTGCTGACCGAGTCGGGCAGCGCCTTCAGTACGGCGCTGGCATCGGGCGAGCGCGAGAGGACTTCCAGCAGGCGCGCGCCGGCATAGAGCCCGTCGTCGAAGCCGAACCAGCGCTCCTTGAAGAACATGTGGCCGCTCATTTCGCCGGCGAGCGGCGCGCCGGTTTCCTTCAGCCTGGCCTTGATCAGCGCATGGCCGGTATTCCACATAACCGGCTCGCCGCCATGGGCGCGCACCCAGGGGGCGAGATTGCGCGTGCACTTGACGTCATAGACGATCTGTCCGCCGGGCACGCGCGATAGCACGTCGGCGGCGAACAGCATCAGCTGGCGGTCGGGGTAGATGATCGCGCCGTCCTTGGTCACCACGCCGAGCCGGTCGCCGTCGCCGTCGAAGGCCAGGCCGAGTTCGGCATCGGTTTCGCGCAGCGCGCGGATCACGTCTTCCAGGTTCTCGGGTTTGGACGGATCGGGATGGTGATTGGGGAAGTTGCCATCCACCTCGCAGAACAGTTCCGTCACCTCGCAGCCGAGCTTGCGGAACAGCCGCGGCGCGATGTCGCCGGCGACGCCGTTGCCGCAATCGAGCACGATCTTCATCGGCCGGGCAAGCTTCACGTCGCCGACGATGCGATCGACGTAATCGCCGCGCACGTCGGCCGAGCGGGTCGCGCCGTCGCCATGCGCCAGATCGTTGGTCTCGATGCGCTTGCGCAAGCCCTGGATCATGTCGCCGTAAAGGGTTTGGCCACCCAGCACCATCTTGAGTCCGTTGTAATCGGGCGGGTTGTGGCTGCCGGTGACGCTGACGCAGGAGTTCGTGCCGAGCTGGTAGGCGGCGAAGTAGGAAACCGGCGTCGGCACGCAGCCGATGTCGATCACCTCCACGCCTGCGGCGCAGATGCCCCGCGCCAGCGCGTGGGCAAGGCGCGGACCGGAAAGCCGGCCATCGCGGCCGACGACGATTGCGCGCTGCCCGCGCGCCAGCGCCTCCGAGCCCAGCGCATGGCCGATCGCCCGGCATGCATCTTCGGTAAGCGACTTGTCGACGATGCCGCGGATGTCGTAGGCCTTGAAGATCTCGGCGGCGGGTACGGCGTTCACTGTGTTCTCCAGTTCGATTGCGATGCGCTCGGCCGATTATCGCATGGGCAAGTCCGCGCGCCGGCGTGCGCGCAGCGAACCTCGCTCGCGAACAGTGCCGGGCACGCCTTGCCAGGAGCCGCAGCGGACGGCGATCTGCGACCAGGCATGCCGGAAAACCGCATGGATAGGCGCTCGCAGCGTTGCCATGCCGGAGAGCGCCTATCCATGCGGCTTCCAGGGCTGCTGACCGCGACACGGCCTGGTTCGACGACTTGACGATCCGCCAGCTCGACGGCAGCCGCGGCGATCAGCGGCGGCAATCGAACAGCACGGCGTAAGCCTGCTCGGCAACCGCATCGTCAAGCAGGCAGGCGATGGCCTGGGTGAATTCCATCGGCGCCTGCCTGATCAACAGATCGCTCACCCAGGCATGGACCAGGGCGCGCCGTTCCGCGTCGGGAAGGGTCAGCAGATGCGCCAATGCCCGGTTCATTTCGTGGTCGTCACAGGCGGCCCGCAGCAAGTCGATGAAGCCGTCGATCTCTCCGACGCTGCGAGGGACAAGCTCTCGATCCGGATGCATGTGCGGCCTCCGCGGTTCGATCCGACAGTCATGGCTCGGGATATTGTGCGCCGACCGGCCGCTGGCGGATGGTCGGCGAAAGCTTGCTGCGGGCGCCAGCACCGTGTCGGTCCAATCCTGGCATCGAGGCCGCGTGTCGTGACAGAATGGCCCCGACACTTCATTCGGAGGGATGCCGCCGGTGCTGGCGCAGGATCTGCATATCCATACCATCTGGTCGAGCGGCGACGGCGCGGTGGTGCCAGAGCAGACGGTCGAACTGGTCGCACAAGTCCGCCATGCACGGGTTGTCGGCATCAGCGACCATTTCGAGTATCTGGTCGATGGCTTTATCGAGGCTTATGTCGATGAAGTGCGCCGGGCGGGCCTGCATGTCGGCACCGAAGTCAATGGCCAGGGCTGGGCCGACGCCGCGCGCGAGGCACCGGTCGATTACTACATCGTCCATTGCTACGACACCGGTGCCGACTACCGGGCGCTGGAACGTCTGCTCGATACCGGCAGGCCGGTGATCGTCGCCCATCCGCACGCAGTCGGCACGCGGCTCGAGCGTGTGCCGCCGGCCTGCCGGGTCGAGATCAACAACCGCTACATCTGGCGCGGCGACTGGCGCAGCTACTACGCCCCCCATGCGCAGCGGTTCCGCTTCGTCCTCAGTTCCGATGCGCACCAGCCCAACTGGCTCAACCAGAGCGTCGCCCGCCATGTGGCCCAACAACTGGGGATCGCCGAGAACCTGCTGTTCGACGCCTGAGCGCGATCAGTTGGGAGCAGTGTCGGGCACGCCGATCCAGCGTGAAAGCGTTGCCGCGAGGCTGTCCATCCGCAGCGGCTTGGCGAGGAAGTCGTTCATCCCGGCGGCATGGCAGGCATCCTGATCCGATTGCATGGCGTTGGCGGTGAGCGCGACGATCGGCACTGCGGCGGCGGGGCCGTCGAGCGAACGAATCCGCCGCGTGGCTTCGAGGCCGTCCATCTCCGGCATCTGCATGTCCATCAGGATCAGCGCGTAGCGCGTGCGGGCAGCCGCCGCCAGCGCGTCGCGCCCGTTCTCGGCGAGGTCGACCGCATATCCCAGGCGCTCAAGCATCGCCAGCGCGATGGTCTGATTGACCGGATGATCCTCTGCCAGCAGCAGGCGCGGCGGCGCGGCGGGCGTCGTGCCGCAGGTCGGCTGAGTCGGCAGCGATGCCGCAGACGGCGCGTCGACCGGTGCCGGCGGTTCGAGGGGACTTTCGACCGGGATTGCGGTCGTCGCCTGCAGCGGCAATTCGAACCAGAACCGGCTGCCGCGTCCGGCGCCGCTGCTGACGCCTATCGTGCCGCCCATGCTCTCGACCAGATGTTTGCTGATGACCAGACCGAGCCCGGTGCCGCCGAATTTGCGGGTGGTGGACGCATCGACCTGGCTGAAACTGGAGAACAGTTTGTCGCGCGCTTCGTCCGCAATGCCGATGCCGGTATCGGCGACCTCGAAGCGCAGGCCGGACGGATGGCGCTCGATGCGCACGCGGACCTCGCCGCGCTCGGTGAACTTGACCGCGTTGTCGGCCAGATTGAGCAGCACCTGACGAATGCGCAGGCTGTCGCCGATGAAGCTGCCTGCGGCATCGGCGGCCAGGTCGACATGAAAGCCGATTCCCTTTTGCTCCGCCTTGGCCCGCAGCATCGATGCGACCGCATCGGCGACGCCAGTGACCGAGAACGGGTGGTTGTCGATCTCCATCCGTCCGGCTTCGATCTTCGACAGATCGAGAATGGCATTGATCAGGCCGAGCAGCGATTCGCCCGACACGGCAATGACATGAGCGTAACCCCGCTGCTCTTCGTCGAGCTTGGTGCGCAACAGCATCTGCGTCATGCCGACCACGCCGTTGAGCGGCGTGCGGATCTCGTGGGACATGTTGGCCAGGAACCGCGATTTGGCAAGACTCGCGCTCTCGGCCGCTTGCTTGGCGCGGCGATTGGCGCGCAGGTACAGCACCAGTGCCGCGGCAGCCACCAGCAGCATGCTGCCGGCAACCGCGATCAGGCCGAACAGTCGCGGCTGTTCGGCGTCGATGCGTGCCAGTTCCGGCAGCGGCCACGGCAGGTAGAGGGTCACGTTGCCTTTGGCCAGGCCCTGCGACAGCAGGATCAGCGGCACGGTGGAGTCTCCGATGCTGACCAGATCGGCGAAGCGGCCATCGCCCCATTTGCGGATCGCCAGAGGCAGCAGCGTGTCGGTCTTGTAGCGGGCGCGCCGGGTCTCCGCCGAAACGGCGGCCAGCGGCGCGTCCGGCATGGTCCGGTATTGAAGCGCCGGATCCTCGGTCAGGATGATCACCCCGCTGGCGTCGGCAACGAATGCGTTGGACGGGCGGGTCAATTGGGCGAATACCGGGATGTCACGTTTGACGACGACGACCCCGAGGAATTGACCGTCGTCGTTCAGCACCGGATGCGAGTAATACAGGCCGGGTATCTTGGAAACCTTGCCGACCGCGTACTGATCGCCCGGCTGGCCACCGCGCGCCTGGCGGAAGTATTCCCGCTCCGCGTAGTTGGTGCCGACGAAGCTGACCGGCTTGGCAGCGTTGCTCGCCGCAATGCAGTCGCCGGCCGCGTTGATGACCCAGATCACATCGGCGTCGAGTCCGGCGGCGGTGCTCGACAGAAAGCCGTTCAGCCCCGAGCGCTCGCTTTCCGCGGTCCACCGATGCTTGCGTTCGTCAAAGGGTTCGGTGGATGGCTCGATCTGCGGGCCAAAACGCAGCAACCCGCGCCTGACCGTGGTTTCGCCGGAAAGCACACGCGGGATACCGCGCAGCACGCGCAGCGAGTTGTCGATGTTGCCGGCGATGCCGTCGAGCTGCCGGCGGGCGTCGGCCTGTCCTTCGCTATGGACCCGCTCCGACATGCGGGCGCTGTAGTCGACGGAGATCAGCCACGCCAAAATCACCCACAGCAGCACGAGGCCGCCGGTTACAAGGAAGATGCGGACGTAGGAACGACTTGAAAGGTCCACCGTGCAATGCTCGATCAACAGACGCAAATGCAGGCGTGCGGCGCCGGTCGGCGGGGCGGCGGGGGGCAAGCAATTGCGCGCCGGCGCGGGCGGCGGGCATATCGCGGCATGGTTGCGGCCGGCCAGGGCGAGTCGGCCTGACCGAATCCATCCGGCAACTGCAGGCCAGTCCGCGCAAGTGTCGAACACGCGCCGGCCCCGGCCACCCGCGGGGTTGCCGGATCGGTCCGGGTTGTTGCATACGGCGTCGGTTCTGGCCGGTTCATCGGGTCGTATCCGTCTAGGGTTACCTGCCGTTCCAGTCCTGCGGCCGCCGGCTGGTTTGGCCGCAGTCCGGTTCCGTCGCGCCGGGGAGAACGATGCTGTCGGCGTCGCGTCTTTCGGGTCGATTCAGGACATCACCGGCATTTATCGGAACAAGGCCGGAAACCTTGAGTACGTCGGGGGAATGGCCGCAGGGCGCCGGAACGATTCGGCGCGAGCGGTTCGCCGCCTGCAGACGGACACAGGGCGGCGGCCAGGGCTTTACGGGCCTTGCGGGCCGGTCGTCGTCGATCGTCCCGACCGCCTACCGACTACTGCCGTTTCAACAGCAGGTACTGGACCTCGTTCGGAAAGTTGAACTGGACATAGATGCCGTCGCGCTGGATATCCGCGCCGCGCCGCGCACTTGGCCACAGCGTCCGGTTCGGATCGTCGGCCACCAGATTCACCGCCTGGTAGTTCGCGCCCGGCTGCAGCGGTACGGCGGCGGGAACCGCGAAAGTCTCCGGGTTGACCACGCCATCGCGCAGGTTCACGAAGGCAAGCACGATATCGTCGCCCTGCCAGCGCGCAACGCTGAAGATGTTCTCGTTGAAACCGCCGCCGAACTGGCGGGAGAGGAAGTAGCGCTGGGTCGAGCGCAAAGCCGGGTGCGCGCGTCGGGCTTCGTTGATGCGGCCGTACAGCCCGAACACCTGCGGATTGGCGCCGTCCCAGAACTGTTTCAGATCCTGCCAGGAGTTCTGGAAGTCCACCTTGTAGGGCACGCCCAGCGGCTGGCCCATGTAAGCCATGGGTACGCCATGGCTGGCGGCGGCGACCGCATAGCGGGCCATCATCAGCCAGGCGTTGCCGTTGCCGTCCTCGTCGTGGCTGGTGCCGTTGTGCATGATGGCGGCGTTGTAGCCGTAGAGCTGCGCCTCGCTCTCGAGACTCCAGACGAGCTGGCTCATGGTGACGCCGTTGTTGCGGTACAGCCAGTGGTCGACCGTAGTCAGCACATCGAAATGGCGATTCACACGGTAGCGGATCGGGTCGGGGTCGAGCGCCTCGGCGAGAAAGACGAAGTCCCATTTCTTCTGCCGCGTCTTGTTGATGATGTACTCCCAGGCCTGCGGCGGCAGGCCCTGGGCGAAATCCGCGCGTATGCCGGCCAGCTTGTTGCCGGTCTGGTCGAGCCAGAACGGCAGGATGCGGGCGAAGTAGTTGAATACGTTCTCCACCTCGAAATCGTGGCCGCCTTGCGGGTTCAGGTCGGTGAAGAACAGGTCGCGTTCGTCGAGCGCGCCGCCGGCCCAGGTTTCGCCGTAGCCGGGTTTCGGACCAAGCGACGAATAGCTGCCGAAATACCATTCCAGACCCGCGTCATACCAGTTGTGTTCCCCGCGCCGGTCGGCCGGGGCGTACAGCGCCAGATCGTCGGGCGTGCCGGCATGCTGGCGAAAATCCGAACCCTTGCTGAACCAGGACGGGCGCGTGGTGCGGATCGGCTTGTTGATGTCGGCTTGCGGGACCAGGCCGATGTCCGCCGCGCCCTGGCCGAAGACCATGTCGCGGCCGGCATGATTGAAGGCCACGTCCACAAACACGTTCAGCCCGATGGCATCCGCCTGGTCGACCAGGTGCCTGAACTCGTTCATCGCCGCGCCCTGGTTGTTAGCGCGCGCCAGCCATTCATTCACCGCGAAGTAGTTGCGCGCCGCATAGGGGCTGCCGGGCGAGAAATTGGCCACGTACTGGCGCGAATTCGGATCCCAGCGCTCGCCGGTGATCGGGAAGATCGGCATCAGCCACAAGGTGTTGAAACCGAGCCGTTCGCGGACGAAGCGCAGGCTGAAGGGGTCGAACCCGTCGGTATCGTGGTCGGTGAAATCCTCGAGCGTGCTGCGCTGGTCGAAGCCGCCGCCCGGCCTGGCCTCGACCACCAGCGGATTGACCTCGTACATCGACAGCCCCAGCACCTTGCGTGGTGAAACGACCACCACGCAGTCGCGCTGCTTCGCCCCGTCGAGGTCGAAGTCGTTCTGCCACTGCCAGTTGGCATCCCCGCGGAAGCGAAAGCGTGTGGTCAGCCGGTAGGCGCCGGTCTTGCGCAGCGTCAGCTCGGCGCGATAGATGTAATTGTTGCCGGTCTGCCCGATCTGGTTCATCGGGTAGGTCAGGTAGTAGCTGTCGTTGCCGCCGGCCTGCGCCGGATCTTCCCAGACCTTTGCCTGGTCGCGCCGGTTCACGTTGCTGAATACCTGCACTTCCAGATCGCCGGCCGGCCGGCCGTCCCCGTAGACCTGGACGAACACCTGCATCGGCACGGTTTCGCCGGCGGCTTCGTCAAGGTAGTACTTGACCGTGCCGTAGTTGCCGGGGCGGCCATCTTTCCACACCTGGGGATCGCGGATTTCGAGGTGTCCGATCCAGGGGGCGGCCCAGGCGGGCGAAACCGCCGCCCAGAGCACGGCACAGCAAAGCAGCAGGCGGCGGAGAGTGATCATTGGATTGCTCACGGCGGGTCTTCCTCGTTCGGCTGATGGAGACTTGGCTGGCGCAGATGCAGCGCGCTTCAGGCATCGCTTGCCGCCACCCGGCAGGCGAGATTAGGGACCACCGGCGCCGCGGGAGTCAATAGCCCTTCTGGCCTAAGACGGTGGAGCGGGCGCGGCAACGGGCAAGAGAACCGACTCGGGCGTCATCGCGGCCCGCAGATGCAACCTGCGAAGCGGGCGCCGCGCGAGGCCGTCTCGCCGGCCGTCTGCCCCCTCCGGAATGAAATCCGGCCGCCGCCCGCGCGGCCTGCCTCGGGCGGCGGCCAGGCGCTCAATCGGCCAGCGCGGCCGTCACGATTTCGCGTGCCTCGGCAACAATCTGCTGCAGGTGGTCGGCGCTCTTGAAGCTCTCGGCGTAGAGCTTGTAAATATCCTCGGTGCCGGACGGCCGCGCCGCGAACCAGCCGTTTTCCGTGGTCACCTTGAGGCCGCCGATCGAGGCGTCGTTGCCCGGGGCGCGCGTCAGGCGCGCAACGATCGACTCGCCGGCGAGTTTCGCGGCGGCGACCCGGTCGCCGGTCAGGCGCTTGAACGCCGCCTTCTGTGCCGGACTGGCGGGTGCGTCGATGCGAATGTAATGGGGCGTGCCGTAGCGGGCCGCGAGATCCTGATAGTGGCGGCCCGGATCCTTGCCGGTGACGGCGGTGATCTCGGCAGCAAGCAGTCCGAGAATGATGCCGTCCTTGTCGGTGGTCCACACCGAGCCGTCGCGGCGCAGGAAGCTTGCGCCGGCGCTCTCCTCTCCGCCGAAGCAGATGCTGCCGGCGAGCAATCCGGCAGAGAACCACTTGAAGCCGACCGGCACTTCGAGGATGCGACGATCGAGCCCGCGCACCACGCGGTCGATCAGGTCGCTGGAAACCAGGGTCTTGCCGACTGCCGCACTGGCCGGCCATTGCTGGCGGTGGGTGAGCAGGTAGCTGATGGCAACCGCGAGGTAGTGATTCGGATTCATCAGGCCGACCGACGGCGTGACGATGCCGTGGCGGTCGACGTCGGCGTCGTTGCCCCAGGCGATGTCGAAGCGGTCCTTCAGCGCGACCAGGCTGGCCATGGCATAGGGGCTAGAACAGTCCATGCGGATCTTGCCGTCATGGTCGAGGGTCATGAAGGCGAAGGCTGGATCGACCTTCGGATTCACGACGTCGATGTTCAGGCCATAGCGTTCGGCAATCGGCCGCCAGTAGGCCACCGCCGCGCCGCCCAGCGGATCGACGCCGATGCGCAGGTTGGCCTTGCGGATCGCCTCCATGTCGATGACCTGGCCGAGATCGGCGATGTACGGGCTCATCAGGTCGATCTGGCGGGTGGTCGGTGCGGCCAGCGCCTGCGCGTAGGGCATGCGCTTGACACCGCGATTACCCTCGGCCATCAGCGCATTGGCGCGCTGCTCGATCCAGCCGGTGACATCGGTGTCGGCCGGGCCGCCGTGGGGCGGGTTGTACTTGATGCCGCCATCCTGGGGCGGGTTGTGCGAGGGCGTGATGACGATGCCATCGGCACGCGCGGCGCCCTTGTCGGTGTTGTGCACCAGAATGGCGCGCGAGATCACCGGTGTCGGCGTGTAACCGTCGTCGGCCTGCAAGTGCGTCAGCACCCCGTTGGCCGCCAGCACCTCGAGCGTGGTTTGCTGCGCCGGGTCGGACAGGGCGTGACTGTCCTTGCCGAGGAACAGCGGCCCGCTGATGCCGGCATTCGCGCGGTATTCGGCCACCGCTTGGGCGATGGCGAGGATGTGCGCCTCGTTGAAGCTGCCGTTGACCGCGCTGCCGCGATGGCCGCTGGTGCCGAAGGCGACGCGCTGGTTGGCGTCGTTGACATCCGGCGCGTTTCGATAGGCCGCCAACAGTGCGCGGATGTCGGTGAGACTGCTTTGTGGCGCCGGTTGGCCGGCGAGCGGATGGGCCATGGTCAATCTCCTTTGGCGATGCCGGCGGCTAGCCGGATCGAGCAACGGTTGGTGAATTCTGCGGCGCGCTCACGGCGAGGTGCATGCCGGCATCGGTCCGGAACAGAGAATTTCCGGTGGGACCATGAGTTCGGCTGGCGTGCGAGAAGGGACGCATTTCGCGGCATGATGAGCGCGGATCGAGGGCGTGGTTCGCTGTGCTGACAGACAGTCGCTGGTGGCTGCGGGTCGAGGTTCCCGCTGCATCATCGGCAACAGCGAAAGGATAGCGCATTCGAGGCGCGGATGTGCCGAACCGGCAAACTGCCGCCGATTGGGCGTCCGTGGGGTGGCGCTATCGGCCGGGGCCGGCAATCGGCCGATTGTCGCCGGTCACGCGCCGGGCCTCGCCGCGGGCGGCGCGAACCACTTCTCCTTCGCGACGACCTTCGCTTCGGCCGGGTCGCCGAGATAGTGCGGCGACATGATCTGCACGCCGTTCTCGTTGAACACGTCCTGGACGTTCGCATGCAGCGCGCTGAGCAGGTCGGCGCGCGAACGCGGCTCGCCGGGCGTTGCCTGGCAGACCAGCAGGTAGGCCGGATAGAAATCCGACAGGCCCGTCTGGAACACCCGCGGCGCCGGCTGTTCGAGGATTCCCGGCGTCTTGCGCGCCGCCTGCACAAGCATCGCCTCGACTTGACGCCAGGGCGTATCGTAGCCGATCGTCACGGTGGTATCGACGATATAGCCGGCGCCGTCGACGGCGCGCGAGTAATTGCGCGTGACATTGCCGATCACCACGGCGTTGGGCAACGACAGTTCTTCGCCGAGTCCGGTGCGGATGCGGGTGGCGAAGACACCGAGTTCGAGCACCGTACCTTCATTCTCGGCGATGCGGACGTACTCGCCGACCTTGAGGGCGCGCGAGTACATCAGGATCAGTCCGCTGCCTGCCTGGGCGACGATGCTCGAGGAGCCGAGCGAGACCATCAGTCCGGCCAGCACCGAGAGCGTCTTGAAGGCTTCCGATTGTGCCCCGGGGAGGTACGGGTAGGCCATCGCGAGGGCGAAGATCCAGAGCACTGCGCACACCAGCCGCGAAGTCGGCTTTGCGGTTTCCGGCTCCAGCCAGGAGACTGCGATCTGCCGTGTCTCGATGCGGCCGAAGAAATACTTCACCAACCCCGAGATCTTGTAGGCGATGAAGAAGATGACGATCGAGACTGCTATGTCGGGCAGCGCGTGGGCGACTGCAACGGCCATCCGTCCCAGCTGGTCGACCAGAAACCGTGTCAGGCCCTCGCCCCAGGGCCGCGTGTAGGGAAACTGCACTAGAGAGTAACCGAGCCATTCGTACAACAGCGCCAGAATCAGCACGGCATAGCTCATCGACACCACGCGTCGCGCCAGTTGAAACAGATGCTCGCGGTCGAACAAGTAGGCGCCGCCGACCTTGAGCTTCTCGCTTTGCGAGCGCGCAAACGCCTCCAGACGATCGACCAGCCACCGGCGGGCGATTGCCGCCACCCGCCACAAGACGAGAAGCAGGATGCTTGCAAGTCCGACGCGCGACGCGGCGCCCAGCAAGGCGTCGGGGTCGCGCGCCTCGCGAGTCTCGGCAATCACGCGCTCGAGTGCCTGCGCGGCATGCTGGGCGGCAGAATCGAGCGCTTCGCCGCGCAACTGGTCGGCATCCTCGGCCACCAGGATCAGCGCGCGAACGCCGTCTAGCGAGACGATCCTTCCCTCGGGTACCGGCTGCACTGAAACCTTGCCTTCACCGCGCCGGGCCATCAGTTCGGCCACGTTGCGCCGCGTTTGCAGCGCCCGCTCTTCAGGTGCCAGCCCGAGAAACGTGGCGCGAAAAACCACGATCGTGCGGTTGAACACCACTACCGGGAACTCCTTCTTCGGCGCGACCTCGGCCAGACCGGCGTCGACCGCCGCCGCAGCCGTCTGCGCCCGCGCCGCCGGTACCGGCGCGAACGACAGCGTGGCGAGCAGGGCGACGAAGACGAGAGTTCGCGCGAAAAGGGAAGTATTCATGCTGAGGCAACTCGATATTGGAACAAGCCGATGCCCTGCAACCAGACTCGAGGCACTACCGCGAATTCGACATTATCCGCCGTGAATCCGGAATTCGGGAACCGGGCAGCGATGTCATGGCAGACTGCCGACCACCCAGCGCATGGTCGCACGGAACAGCGCGTCGCGCGGAAACGTCCGACCCGAAGTGAGGGAACGGACCAGCAGGCTGGGGTGCAGATTCATCGGCAGGGCCAGATCCCAGTGGTCGGCGCGGGCTTCGGCGAGCAGGGTGCTGCCGGGCAGGACAGCATCGCTTGCGACCAACTGTCCGTCATTGCGCGGGTCGGCGCCGCTCAGCAGGTCGTGGAACTGGCGCAAACCCGGCGCAATCTCTTCGCGCGGCGCGTGGCTCACGATCGAGTAGTAGCGCGGGCCGGTCGGGGGCGGGTTCGCCGCCAGCCATGCAATGCGTTCGCGCCGCGTCAGGCTGGCCAGATCGTGACCGTCCGAAGGCGTGCAATCGAGCGGATTCACGAGCGGGGAGAGTGCGCGGTAGAGCCGCTCGTAGTGGTCGGCCACCGGCGTGCCCATCACCGCGCCCGCCACCGAGACCACGGCAGCCACCTGCACCGGCACCCCGCCGTCGCGCTGGAGTTCCGCCAGCGCATGCAGTGTGTCCGCCAGGCCTTTGGAATAGCCGATCAGCACGATGCGCTCGACCCCCGGACGCGCGGCCTCGTCGCGTATGCGCGCTGCAAGGCGGCGGCCGTTGTCGGCGGACGCGGCGCGCGAGGGCAGCGCAATCGCCTCGATCGAACGCAGGCCCAGGTCGTCGTACTGCCGGTAGCTGTCGACCAGGCTGCGTTCGCGCGGCCGCGCCATGCCGTCGCCGAAGGGTACCGACTGCGTGTCCACGCAGTCGCCGAACATGCCCGGCACAATCAGCACCGCGGTCGATGGCGCGCGCGCGGCGAAGGCGCGGTCGCGGTCCTGGTCGATTGGCGCATCGCGCGCGTCCAATCTACCGTGCAGCCAAAGTGAGACGTTCGTGTCGCCTTGTGTGGAGCGACTGGCGTGCAGCTCCGCGGCGAACAGTCGGGCAAAGCCGGCGCGGGCGTCGGCGATGCCGGCCAGCGTGAGCGGCAGGGAAACCGTCGGCGGTTGGGTGTCGCGGTAAGGCAGCATGGCAATCGGTGCGCAGCCGGCACCTGCATGC